>Ga0315279_10002089_pt1 | contig 31015 bp, 23 predicted proteins | sample YL17G06_20_MG_FD_203694 | JGI IMG/M metagenome (GOLD analysis project Ga0315279, IMG submission 203694) | Sediment microbial communities from Yellowstone Lake, YNP, Wyoming, USA - YL17G06_20 | ecosystem: Environmental > Aquatic > Freshwater > Lake > Sediment | place: USA: Wyoming | collected...
ATGGCGCGGACGCCCCCGCGCTGGTCGCTGCCGCGCAGACGGGTGAGCTGGAGGGCATCCCGGGCACCGACTCGCTGTGGGCCGAGCTGCGCTGGGCCGCGCGCGACGAGGGGGTGGTGCACCTGGACGACCTGCTGCTGCGCCGCGTGCGCCTGGGGCTGCTGCTGCCCGGTGGCGGCGTGCCTGTCCTCGAACGCGTCCGCGCCATCGTGCAACCCGAGCTGGGGTGGGACGATGCGCGCTGGGAGGCAGAAGCAGCGGCGTATGCGGAGCTGTGGAAGCGTGCGTACAGCGTCGCGAGCAGGCGAAGTTGAGCTTCCTTGGCCTGGCCGGAGCCTGGACCGAGGTTGCGAGTCCGCTCTGCCTCCCTTGGAGCAGGTATGGCAGTTTGACAAAGCCCCGGAACCGGTTAGAATCACGGCGCAGAGGCTGTGAAGAGGACGAGTACGCGGCGTCGTATGCCACAGAGAGCTGCTGGCTGGTGCAAGGCAGCGCAGAAGAGTCGCGGAAAATGACCTCGGAGCCGCAGGCTGAACAGACACTTCTCTTCCCAGATTCGCGTCGCCTGCTAGGTGACGGGAATCTGGAAGCATCCTAGTAGGCCGCGCCGGCGTGCCCACCGTTAGAGGGGCGCAGTGCCGCGATTTGCGGCACTGGCAGAGGTTGTGACCTGAAAGTCACGACGAATTGGGGTGGTACCACGAGTCGCAAGCCTCGTCCCTGGTGGACGGGGCATCGTTTTTTCTGGGCGCTGCAGTGAGCTGAAGGAGGAAGCATGGACAAGTTCTTTGTCACAACACCCATCTACTACGTCAATGACGTGCCTCACGTGGGGCACGCCTACACCACCATGGCTGCCGACGTGCTGGCGCGCTACCACCGCCTGATGGGCGATGACGTCTTTTTCCTCACGGGCACCGACGAGCACGGCCAGAACATCGAGCACATCGCTGCGGAGAAAGGTGTCACGCCACAGGCTTACTGCGACGACATCGTGGCGCGCTTCCGCGCGCTATGGAAGCTGCTCGACATCTCCAACGACTATTTCGTGCGCACCACCGACAGGCGTCACGAGGAAGCCGTGGCCAAGTTCGCCAGCGCCCTGCTGGCCTCCGGAGACGTCTACCGCGGCAAGTATCAGGGCTGGTACTGCCCGCGCTGTGAGGCATTCTACGAGGAAGAGGACCTTCTGCCAGAGCACCTGTGTAGTGTGCACAAACGAGCCTGCGAGTGGACCGAGGAAGAGAACTACTTTTTCGCGCTCTCTCGCTACCAGGACCGGCTGCAGCGTCTGATCGGCGACACCGACTTTGTGCTGCCCGAGACGCGCCGCAACGAGCTGCTGGGCGTGCTCAAGCAGGGGCTGTTGGACTTTAGTATCTCACGCGAGCGCGTCAAGTGGGGCGTGCCTCTGCCCGATGACCCCACGCAGGTGCTCTACGTGTGGGTGGACGCTCTGCTGAACTACATCACGGCTGTGGGCTATGGCGACGACTCGGCCACCTTCCGGCGCTACTGGCCGGCCGACCTGCACCTGATGGCCAAAGAGATCATCCGCTTCCACTGCCTGTACTGGCCGGCTATACTCATGGCGGTGGGCCTGCCGCTGCCGCGGCACGTCTTTGCCCACGGCTGGCTGACCAAGGATGGCCAGAAGCTGAGCAAAACCACGGGCAACACCATCGATCCCTTCGAGCTGGTGCAGCGCTTTGGTTGCGACGCGGTGCGCTACCACTTCTTGCGCGAGGGCGCTTTTGGCGCGGACTGGGACTATACCGAAGCGGCCTTCGTCCACCGCTACAACGCCGACCTGGCCAACGACCTGGGCAACCTGCTCAACCGCTCGCTGCAGATGGTTGTGCGCTACTTTGAGGGAGTAGTGCTTGCCCCCGCCGGTGGGGCGGAGGACGTCGACCGCGCACTGCTGGAGCGGGCGGCGGGCCTACGTGCGGGTGTGGAGGACGCGCTGCGGCGCTTTGCCCTGCAGGACCTGCTGGTGCTGATGGGCACTCTGGTGGTGGAGGCCAACAAGTACGTGCAGGCGAGCGCGCCCTGGGAGCTGGCCAAGGCGCGCAAAGCCGGCAACGCGCGTGCGGGCGAGCGCCTGGCCACGGTGCTCTACAACCTGATGGACGTGCTGCGCCTGTTGGGCTATTGCCTGCAGCCCGTGATGCCCACCAAGGCGGACGAGCTAACGCGTCAACTGGGCCTCGACCCCGCGGTCAAGCTGGAGTGGGCCAGAGGCACTGCCTTGGGTACGTACCCCGTCGGCACGCCCGTCAACCCTGGCCAGGTGCTGTTCCCCAAGTACGAGGCGTAGAATCACAAAGTGAGCATCTCCCGCAGGCGTGCCTCGTCGATGATGGGGATGCCCAGCTCCTGCGCCTTGGCGTATTTACTGCCAGGGCTCTCACCCACGAGTAGGTAGTCGGTCTTTTTGCTGACGGCGTCACTGATCCTGCCGCCTGCGGCCTGGATTGCCTCGGCAGCCTCTTCGCGCGACATGCTGTGCAGCGTGCCAGTGATGACCAAGGTCTTGCCCGAGAGCGGCCCTGCAGACGCCTGCGCCACGGCCCTTTGCTCCAGCCTGACCCCTGCGCGACGCAACTTTATCAGCAGGTGGCCCACGGCCGTGCTGCGGAAAAAGTCGGTGATGCTCTCGGCGCTGATGGGGCCGACGCCCGGGATCTGAAGCAGCGCTTCTTCCGAGGCGCGCGCCAGCTCGTCGACAGAGCGGAAATGCTGCGCCAGCGTCTCGGCGACGATGCCGCCCACGCCACGGATGCCCAACGCGGCAATCGCACGCGACAGCGGGCGTTCCTTACTGGCCGCGATGGCCGCCAGCAGCTTGTCGGTGCTCTTGTCGGCCAAGCCCGGCAGATCGCGGAGATCGTCACGCCGGAGCGTGTACAGATCTGCGAAATCGTGCACGAGGCCGTGGTCTGCCAGCAATTGCACGATCTTCTCGCCGAGGCCCACGATGTCCATCGTCCCAGCCCAGTGGATGATGCGCTGTACGGCCTGCGCCGCGCACGACGGGTTGACGCAGTAGACCATGACTTCGCCCTCGGGCTTGACGGCGGGCTCGCCACACACGGGGCACTGCTCGGGGACAGTGATGACCCGCTCTTGTCCCGTGCGCAGTTCGATGACGGGTTTTTCGACCTGGGGGATCACGTCGCCCGCGCGTTTGACGACGACCATATCGCCCACACGGATGTCCTTGCGTGCGATGTCCTCAAAGTTGTGCAGCGTGGCGCGCTCGATAGTCACGCCTCCCAATTGCACTGGCTCCAGAATGGCGAATGGGTTGAGCGTTCCAGTGCGGCCCACGTTGATGCCCAGCTCCTTGAGCCGCGTGGTGGCTTCGCGGGCCGGAAACTTGAACGCCAGCATCCCGCGTGGGTCCTTGCCCACCACGCCCAGGCTGGCCTGCGTGGCCAGGTCATCGACCTTGAACACTACGCCATCGGCCTCGTAATCCAGCCGCTCGCGTTGCTCCATCCATTTTTCACTATAGGCGATGGCCTCCTCCAGGTCATCGAACAGCTTGCTGTCCGTGTTGACCGGGAAGCCCATCCGCTTCAAATACTCTAGCACGTCCCATTGCGTGGGCAGCTTCACGCCTTCGGAGGAGACTACCGAGTAGGTGAACAGGCGCAGCGGGCGCGCTGCGGTGATGGCCGGGTCGAGCTGGCGCAAGCTGCCCGCGGCGGCATTGCGCGGGTTGGCAAAGGTCTTCTCGCCTCTTTCTTCCTGACTGCGATTGAACTTCTGAAAGTCGCCACTGCGCATGTAGGCCTCGCCGCGCACTACCAGCCGTCGCGGAACGGGCGGCCCTTCGGGATGCACCGGGATGCGCAGTGGCACAGAGTGAACGGTGCGGAGATTGGCCGTGATATCCTCGCCCACTTCACCATCGCCGCGCGTGGCGCCCATCTGGAACAGCCCGTCCGCATAGTGGAGCACCACCGTCAGACCATCGATCTTGGGTTCGACCACGAACTGGAGCGGCGTGTCGGCGGGCAGCAGGCGCAGCAGTCGGTCGCGCCAGGCGCGCACCTCGTCGCTGCTGAAGGCGTTGGCCAGGCTGAGGATGGACGTGGGATGGCGCACCTTGACGAACTGCTCGCGTGCCTCGCCACCGACGCGCTGCGTGGGCGAGTCCGGCGTGATGAGCTCGGGATAGGCCTGCTCCAGGTCGCGCAGCGCGTTCAACAGCGCGTCGTATTCGGCATCGCTGATTTCGGGCGCGTCCAGGACATAGTACTGATGGGCATGGCGGCGGATCTGCTGGCGCAGACGCTCAATGCGTTGTCGAATGCCTTCTGACATGGCAGTTACCTCGTGCGACGGTGAGGCAAGCACTTCAAACCCGGTTCCCGAAAGGAACCGGGTTTCGAGTTGAAATCTGGTCTGAGGGCCAGGCTATCGCTTGATAGTGATGGGCAAGAAGATGCGGTAGGGCTGGTACCAGCCGTAGTCGCGGATCACGCTCACCGTGTTCTGCCCCGTGTTGGAGACCAGCACGTGAAAAGTGAGTGGGTTCACGGCAATGCCGCCGATCTGCCCTCCGCCAATCGTTAGCGTGCGCAGCCAGCGGCCGTACCCTGCGTCGTAGACAAAGACGAGGTTGCCGGCCGCGCTGGCGACATACACGTTGTTGCTGCGCGGGTTGACCGCCACGCTGGAGAGCCCAACCGCATTGGGTGGCGTGATGGCGCGCAGGACGTTGTCGCTTGCGCCATCGATGATCACCAGCTTGCCGCTGGCCGTGGCCACATAGACCCGGTTGGTGGCAGGGTTGACGGCCACTCCATAGGCTTCGGGCGCGGGCACCGGATCGCTATAGGACAAGCCGATGGTCTTGAGCACGTTCTGCGTGTTGCCGTCGATGACTGCGACTGAGCCGTCGTTCTCGGCGGGATAGCCGCGGCTGGTCACGTAGACCTTGTTGGTCTTGGGGTTGACGGCGATCTGGCCGGGTAGCGGCCCCACCTGGATCTCCTTGCTGACGGCCAGCGTGGCGCCATTGATCACCGAGACCGAGTTTGCGCCGGCGTTCGCCACGTAGATCGTGTTGGTGGTGGTGAGCACCGCAATGCCGTCCGGACGCCGACCCTCGCCCAGCGCGATTGTGCCGGCTGGCTGGTTGGCGCTGCCGCACACGTTGAACACCGACACGCTGTTGCTGCCCGTGTTGGAGACGTAGAGCAGGCAGCGGTCCGGATCGGTGGCTACGCCGCTCGGGCGCTCGCCATTGCTGGAGAAGCTGCTCTGGCGCCAGTCAAGGAAGCCCTCCAGGCGCGAGACCGAGTTGTCGCCGCTGTTGGCCACCAGGAAGCGATTGAGCTCCGGCATCACGGCGATGCCCTTGGGCTGGTGACCGACGGACACCGTGCGCACCACGTCAATCATGGGCGTGGGCGTGGGAGTAGGTGTGGCCGTCCACTGCGGCGTGGGTGTCGCAGGGGACACGCCCTCCTCGTCCAGCGTGACGTCATCAAGGAAGACCTGGTCCTGGCCACCGATGGTGAGGTTCTTGCCCTCGATGAAGAGTGTGATTTGGCTGGCGCGAGCTTCCACCTTGCAGTCGAGGCGGACCCACTCTTTGTCCTGTCCGTATAGAGTCTCAGGCGTCCATATGACGCTACTGGACTGCGGATTCGTCCCGCCGTAGGGATCGATGCCGATGCGCTTCAGAATCTTGCCGGGCTGTTTTGCTGCAGAGGCGCCATCGTAGACGCTGTACATCCACACGTGGGCAGTGAACGTGCGGTTGGCCGCAATGTGGACTCCGGCAGGAGAGCCGGCGCCTCCGATCACTTGCATGATGCCGGCGTTGTAGAGGCCATGGTCCTTCCAGAACATCTGGCTGGCCTGACCGTGGAGCAGAATCCACGTACTGCGCTTGAACTGGGGCGCACCTCCAGGTGAGCTGAGGTCGTAGGCTTGCCAGTACTGGGCGACCGCGCCATTGTCCCCGTAGGCCAGGAACGCGCCTTCAAAGTCCCCGTTGAGGATCAGCGCGCTGAGCGAGGCGCCGCGCTGTGCTACGCCAGGGTGAATCAAGGTTAGGCCCAGGCATAGCGCCAATGCGAGAATTACCAGAACACGCATTCTGTTGACCATTTATCCCTTCCCCCCAATGGAATCGTTGCTGGCTATTATAACATGGAAACGGCGCAAAATGCAATCGCGCGCAACACTTGTCAATTTTGGCGTTTGATGATACAATCGCCTACGGTTTTCCGGGCGTGAAGCAGAGCAATCGTACAAGTGGGAGGGCACATGGACCTGGCGAAACTGATTCGTGACGTACCCGACTTTCCGGTGAAGGGCGTCCTCTTCAAGGACATCACCACCCTGCTCAAAGACCCCGATGCCTTCCTGGAAGTCATCGACGTGTTGGCGGATCACTATGCGGATGAGACCATCGACCTGGTGGCCGCCATCGAGTCGCGCGGTTTCATCTTTGGTGCCCCGCTTGCCTACGAGCTGGCAGCGGGCTTTGTGCCCATCCGCAAACCAGGCAAGCTTCCGGCCGACAAGATCAGCGCCAGTTACACCCTCGAGTATGGCACCAACGTGCTGGAGATCCACCAGGACGCAGTTCAGCCCGGCCAACGCGTGCTGCTGGTGGATGACGTGCTGGCGACGGGTGGGTCGGCCAAGGCTGCCGCCGAGTTGATCGAGAAGCTGGGCGGCAAGGTCGTCGGCATCGCGTTTGTCGTCGACATCACGGCGCTCAAGGGCATGGATAAGCTTGAGGGCTACGAAGTCTTCTCACTCATCAAGTTCTAGGGGTTTCATGGTGAGCGAACTATGGTAGAGGCAGAAAGACAAAAACTGGAAGCCGAGCGTACGCGCACTCAGGCCGAAATCAAACGTCTCAGCGGCTACCTGGAGACGGAGGTGGATCGATTCATCGATGGCGGCGAGGACTCGGTTGACGCCGCCTCTGATGTCTATGAGCGCGAAAAGACACTGGCCATCATCCAGATGTTGGAGAAGAAGCTGGCGTCCCTCGATCGCGCATTGGCCGTCGCCGCCAGGGGCCGCTATGGCTATTGTGAAATGTGCGGTGAAGCCATTGACCCGGAGCGATTGGCCATCGTGCCCCAAACCACGACTTGCGTCAAGTGCCAGGTGAAGCTGGAGCGAGGGTCGCGTCGCAGGCCGCGCCTGGCTTTGCCGCTGGACGAAGAGTAGGCTCGAATCGCCGGCTCGGGCCCGCAACATGAACCCGGACCCATCACCCGTAGGAAGCATCAAGGAGGATCAAGTTGGGCAAACTAACGGAGATTCGTTGGCATGGACGTGCCGGACAAGGGGTTGTTACGGCCAGTGAGTTACTGGCCGAGGCGGCGCTGGAGGAAGACAAGTACTTCCAGGCCTTCCCGGAGTACGGTCCGGAGCGTATGGGAGCGCCTATCAAGGCCTTTACGCGCATTAGCGACGAGCCGATCGAGGTGCATTACCAGATCCTGAACCCCGAGGTCGTCGTCGTTGTGAACCCCAATCTGCTCAGCGCTGTGGACGTCACCGAGGGTCTGGCAGCGGATGGCATTCTGATCGTGAACACACCCAAGACACCGCAGGAGATCCGGACACAACTGAAGCTGCAGGGCAAGAAGGTCAAGGTTTATACGGTGGATGCTACACGCATCGCCCTGGAGACGCTGCGGCGCGACATCCCCTCCACGCTAATGCTGGGCGCCATCATTCGGGCAGCCGGTTTGGTCAATCTAGAGAACACGCTGCATCTGGTCAAGGAAAAACTGGGGGCCAAGCTTCGTACAGAGGTAGTGGAGAGCAACCTGACCGCTCTGCGTCGGGCGTACGACGAAGTCAAGGAAGGATAACGCGACATGTCCAATCATGAGCCAACCTGGAAGGAAGTCAACATCGGCGGCATTGTGCTCGAGCCAGGATCGTCCGCCGCCTACAACACAGGCAGCTGGCGCGCCAACCGCCCCGTGCACGACATGCAGAAGTGCACGCACTGCCTCATCTGCTGGGTCTACTGCCCGGATTCGTCGATCATCGTTAAGGATGGTCGCTGGACTGAGATCGACTACGGTCACTGCAAAGGCTGTGGGATTTGTGCCAGCGTATGCCCGATCAAGGTGGAAGCGCATGAGGTCACTGGCAAACCAGGCAAAGTCCTGCAGATGGTTCCCGAGAAAGAGTAGCCTGGAGCGGTCATTCAGCACCCTGTGATTCAAGGAGGACACAATCAATGGTGGTTTCTACAAAACGCGCTTTGGAGGGAGCCCACGCTTCCGCCCAAGCCATGCGTCAGATCAACCCCGATGTCGTCGCGGCCTATCCCATCACGCCCCAGACGGCCATCGTGCAGACCTTTTCGCAATTCGTTGCCGACGGTGCAGTAGACACCGAGTTCATCGCGGTCGAGAGCGAGCACGCCGCCATGAGCGCCTGCATTGGCGCTGCCGCGGCAGGCGGGCGCGTGATGACCGCCACCGCCGCCAACGGCCTGGCTCTGATGTGGGAGGAGCTGTACATCGCGGCCTCGCTGCGGCTGCCCATCGTGATGTCGGTGGTCAACCGCGCCCTATCTGGGCCGCTCAACATCCACTGTGACCACTCGGACACGATGGGCGCGCGCGATGCGGGCTGGATTCACATCTTCTCCGAAACCGGCCAGGAAGCCTACGACAACACCATCCAGGCCGTACGCATCGCCGAGCACTCTGACCTGCTCACGCCGGTCATGGTGATGCAGGATGGCTTTATCACCGGCCATGCCGTGGAGCGGGTGGAAGTGGCCGACGACAAGTCGGTCAAGGACTTTATCGGCACCTACAAGCCCCAGCATTCCTTGCTCGACGTCGATCACCCCGCTACGTTTGGCGCCTGGGACTTGTATGACTACTACTTTGAGCACAAGCGCCAGCAGTCGGACGCGCTCAGCCGCGCGATGAAGGTCATCGTGGACGTGGGCGAGGAGTTTGGCAAGAAGTTCGGCCGCCACTATGGCATCTCCGACGCCTATGAGATGGACGACGCCGAGATGGCCATCGTCGTGCTCAGCTCCACCGCCGGTACGGCGCGCACTGTGGTCAGGAAGCTGCGCCAACAGGGCGTGAAGATCGGCCTGCTCAAGCTGCGCGTGTTCCGCCCGTTCCCGGCGCAGGAGCTTGTCGCCGCGCTCAAGGGCCTCAAGGCCGTGGCCGTCCTGGACCGTTCGATCGTCTTTGGAGCCATGGACGGTGCTGGCCCGGTCTTTCTGGAAACCTGTGCGGCGCTGTACGCGGCGGGCGCGACGCCCAAGGTGGTCAACTATATCTACGGTCTGGGTGGGCGCGACGTGTTGCCCGATCAGATCGAAAAAGCCGCCAGCGATCTGCGCGAGATCGTCAACACTGGCAAGATCAAGTCGCTGGTCAGCTATCTTGGATTGAGGGAGTAGGCCCATGGCTATCAATCTGAAGGAACTATCGGCCAAGCCTGAACGGCTCGCCTCTGGTCATCGCTTCTGCGCTGGCTGCGCAGAGCCCATCATCATCCGGCAGATGCTGCATGCCATTGACGAACCCGTAGTGGTCGGCGCGGCGACCGGCTGCGCCGAGATCGCCACGTCCATGTATCCGAACACGGCCTGGAACGTACCCTGGGTTCACAACGCCTTTGAGAACGTGGCCAGCACTATTTCGGGCGTGGAGTCGATGTACCGCTCCCTGGTGCGCCAGGGCAAGATGCAGGAACGCAATCTGCGCTTCGTCGCTATCGGCGGCGACGGCGCGACGTACGACATCGGACTGCAGTGGATTTCTGGCGCGTTCGAGCGCGGGCACCGCTTCATCTACGTCTGCCTCAACAACGAAGCGTACATGAACACCGGTATTCAGCGCAGCTCCGCCACGCCCAGGGGCGCTAGCACCACTACGTCGCCCGCGGGCAGCGTGATCCCCGGCAAGGTGCAGTGGCGCAAGCCGATGACCGAGATCATGGCGGCGCACGACATCCCTTACGTGGCGCAGGCCGCGCCCAGCAACTGGCGCGACCTGATGGAAAAGACACGCAAGGCGGCTGCCGCCAACGGACCTTCGTTCATCAACGTCCTGTCGGACTGCAATCGCGGCTGGCGCCACAGCACCGAGACCAGCATCGAGGTTACCAAGCTGGGCGTGGAAACCTGCTACTGGCCGCTGTACGAGGTCGAGAACGGCGTCTGGAAGCTCAACTACAAGCCGCGCGAGAAAAAGCCCATCGTCGAGTTTCTGAAGGCACAGGGCCGCTTCTCGCACCTCTTCCAGCCCGAGTTCAAACACGTGATCGATGAGATTCAGGCCAAGATTGACGAAGAGTGGGACAAGCTAGTCGCGCGCTGCGGTGCGTAGACGATGTGCGGGTTGTGGGTCATGGGTCTTGGGTCATGCCCGGCGTAGAAGCCACGACCCACAACCCATGACTGCTGCGGGGGGTAGCGGCTATGTCACGGGTCTTCATCTCAAACCACCCTCTCATTCGGCACAAGCTCACGCTGCTGCGCAGCGTCAAGACCGAGCCGAAAAAGTTCCGCGAGTTGATCCGTGAGATAGCGATGCTGCTGGCTTACGAAGCCACGGCCGATCTGTCGACTAGGGAAACTCCCGTGCAGACGCCGTTGGCGACCATGGTGGGGCAGGAGTTGACCGATAAGATCGGTCTGGTGCCCATCCTGCGCGCGGGTCTGGGCATGGTGGAGGGCATCTGGGAGATGATGCCAGCCTCCGAGGTGTGGCATATCGGCCTATACCGCGACCACCAGACGCTGCAGCCGGTGCAGTACTACAACAAGCTGCCCGTGCATCCCACGGTGCAGGTCTGCCTCATCCTTGACCCCATGCTGGCTACGGGAGGCTCGGCAGTGGCGACCGTGGACATTCTCAAACGGTGGGGCGCCAAGCGCATCAAGTTCGTGGGCATCATCGGCGCGCCGGAAGGGGTCGAGCGCCTGAGCAAGGCCCACTCGGATGTGGACATCCATCTGGCTGCCATTGACGACCACCTCACGCCCGAGCCGACCCAACCTGGCGATCCTCCCGCGGGTTACATCATTCCGGGCCTGGGTGACGCCGGTGACCGTCAGTTTGGCACCGCCTAGCTGCCGCTGAGAACGCTTTGATGCAGCAAGACTGCCTTACACAAAGATGCCAAGACGCCAAGACACAAGGTCTTCAGATACACTTGTGGCAACCAACTGCGGTGCAGAGACCTTGCTCTCTGTCTCCAACCTTGGTGCCTGCGTGGCTTCGTGACCTGGTAGTGCATCTATCTGCTTTGCGCGCGGCAGCTTCTCAGGGCTGGTTGCCGTGAGCGCGGTTGTGCCTTTCGTCCTGGTCTTCGCGACGGCGTTGGGTCTGGCGCTGCTGCTCACGCCGCTGGCCGCGGGCCTGGGTCGGCGCTGGGGCCTGGTGGACCTGCCCGGCGAGCGGCGCAAGCACACGGGGGCTGTGCCACGCACGGGCGGCATGGCGTTGTACCTATCCTTTGTGGTCGCCGCGTTGTTGGCAACTCTGCTGGCCCGGCTGCTGCCGGCGCCAGAGGGCCCTGACCCCAAGGAACTCACGCGTCTGGCCGGCATTCTGCTGGGCAGCACCTTTGTCTTTGCAGTGGGGTTCTACGATGACCGTTGCGAGCTCAAGGCGGGTCCGCAATACCTGGCCCAGCTCATCGCCGCCCTCATCGCCATCTTCTCGCTGGTCTTCATCGAGCGCGTGATGAACCCCTTCACCGACAAGCTGATGATCTTCCCCTGGTACGTGACGGCTGCCATCACCATCGTCTGGATTACTGGCATGATGAACACCGTCAACTTTCTGGATGGCCTGGATGGGTTGGCGGACGGCGCGGCTGCAATCGTGGCGGCAGTCTTGTTCATTCACATGCTGCGCCAGGGCCAATACAGCGTCTCGCTGCTGCCGCTGGCTCTGCTCGGCGCGACCCTGGGTTTTCTGACGTACAACCTGCATCCGGCCCGGCTGTTCATGGGCAGCACCGGCTCGTATTTCCTGGGCTATGCCCTGGCCACTCTGTCCATCGTGGCTGGCGCGCGTATGGCAACGGTGTTGCTGGTGCTGGCGGTGCCGATTCTAGACGTGGGCTGGCTGATCCTGGTGCGACTGCGCCGCGACCGCAGCGTGGGCGAAGCCGACCGGCGGCACCTGCATTTTCGGCTGCTGGACCTGGGCTTTTCGCAGCGGCAGGTCGTAGGGGCTTATTGGCTGCTCAGTGCCGCCTTTGGGGTGCTGGCGCTGACAGTCTCCTCGCGCCTCTTCAAGCTCGGCGCCCTGCTCGTGCTGGGGCTGGTGATCATCGCTGTCCTAGCCTTGGTGGCCTGGCTCAGCGAACGCAGAAGATGATCCGCAGATTGCGTCGACCGTCCGCGGTCACCTACGGGGATTGCGCGGATTGGACAAGCCCCAAGAATCTGCAAGCCCCGTATTAGATCAGGGACGGACGGTCTGCGAATCTGCGGATCTAGTATTCGATGCTGCGATGCAGGAGCTTGCCGGCCAGCTTCTCTACGGCGAACAGGGTCGCACCGAACAGCACGTCCACCCCGATGGTCAGGCCAAAGGCGTAGACCACGTAGCGCGCGCCGGTGAAGGCAAACTCCCTCACACTCGCAGGGATCTGCGGCAGGTGTCCGGTAGCGTACAGAGCGGCGGCAGCCAGTCCCAGAAACAGCAGCACGGGCCCCCACGGCCGGCGGTCCGATTCGCTAGGCAGCATGGCATTGCTCACCGCGAAGATCAAGTAGAGCCACAGCCATGCGTCAGGCGCACGAAGGTAGGCAGCCAACTCCTGAATCACCGTGTCCGGCTGTAGCATGGGTGCCGAGCTGATGCCAAACTGCCAACGCGCCAGGAGCAGGATGACTGCCGTGCCGCTGAGCAAGGGCGCCAGGCCGATCCAGCTCTCGCGCAAAGGGTCCGATGGGCGCACCATCACGGCACCCAGGCGCACGTTGCGTCCGCGCGTGGCGGTGGGGCGCAGCGAAATACCCGTGACCCGCACGCCCACCAGGGTGGCCGCCACCAGGTGGCTGAGCTCGTGCAGCACAATCCCGGGCAGCAGCACCACGTATTGCAGCAGCCGCGCGATCTGCGCGTCGCGCGTCACCAGGTAGCCCAGGCCCTGCAGGTGCTGGCTTACCCAGCGTTTCAGCAGCAGCAGTGGCAGCAACAGTGCCGCCAACCAGGCCAGCGCTGTCCAGTCGCTGCCCATCTATTTGTGGGCGCCCTTGGCCGCGGCCGCCTGCCGAACGAGCGGAACGAACTTCCCAGCCACCAGGCTGGCGCCGCCCACGAGGGCCCCGTCGATGTCGGGCTGGGTCATGAACTCGGCGATGTTGTCGGGCGTCACGCTGCCGCCGTACTGGATGCGCACCTTCTGCGCGACTGCCTCGCCGTACAGGCTCGAGAGCGTGCCACGGATTGTGAGGCCGATGACGGCATTCGCGCCCGCAGCGGTGGCCGCCTTGCCCGTGCCAATGGCCCAGATGGGTTCGTAGGCGATGACCATAGTCTCGACCTGCGCCGCGGTCAGGTCCTTCAGCGCGCCCTTGACCTGCCCGCTGACGAAGGCCTCGGTCTGCCCGGCCTCGTTCTGCGCCAGGTTCTCACCCACGCACACGATCGGGATCAAGCCGTGGGCAAAGGCGGCCTTGGCCTTCTTGTTGACCGTCTCGTCGGTCTCGCCAAAGTACTGGCGGCGCTCCGAGTGGCCGATGATCACGTATTGGCACAGTTCCTTGAGCATTACGGGCGAGATTTCTCCGGTAAAGGCGCCCTTTTCCTCCCAGTGCATGTCCTGCGCGCCGACGCGGATCTTGGTCGGGCGCACCAGCTCGGCCACGGCGGCCAGCGCGGTAAAGGGCGGGCAGAGCACTCTGTCCACGCCCTGGATCGCGTTGAGGTCGTTGCGCATTTCGCGCACCAGCTCGGTGGCCTCAGCGATGGTCTTGAACATCTTCCAGTTGCCTGCAATAATCGGTGTGCGCATGTCTTCCTCCTACAGTATCTAGTTTCCAGTTGCCAGTTTCCAGTTGCCGGTCGCCAGCCACTGGATACTGGCAACTGGTGACTGGAAACCCTATCCCGCAGTTCTCTGGTCCAGCAGCCGCACTACCTTCCGTACCGCGTCCGCGGCCAGTTGCAGCGCTGCGACGCTGACATAATCGATCACGTCGCGCTCGGTGTGGTAGACCGTGTCGGCGCGCGCGTCGCCCGTGACGTCCAGCGAGGCCGCGTGATAGCCCTTGGCCAGGAAGGGGTGAAAGTCCGAATTGCCCATCCAGTAGAACTTGCCCTTGGCGTTGGGCTGCACCTGCTTGAACAGCGTATTGAGCTCGTGGTCGGTGAAGCGCGGGGGGAGCAGCTCGGAGCCGGTGATGTAGCACAGACGCGTGCCGGAGCCAACCATGTCCAGGTTGATCACGTAGGTACTTTTCTTGTCCAGGTCGGTGCTCTTGACCCACTGCTGCGAGCCGATCAACCCCAGCTCCTCGGCGGTAAAGAGCAGGCAGCACACGTCGAGGTAGGCCAGAGGCTCCGAGCGGAAGTGATTAGCCAGCGCCAGCACGACGCCCACACCGGAGGCGTTGTCGTTGGCGCCGGGTGAGAAGGCTTTGCCGCGCGAGACGACCATGTAGCAAGCCTCAAAGACCAGGTACGCCGCAGAGAAAACCAGACCCGCCGCGCGGATGGCCCGCCATGCCATGAATGGGAACCAGCCCAAGCGCAGGTCCAGCCAGCGTAGAGCCGCCAGCATCGACATAAGGAAGATGAACGGCACCAGCGCGCGCAGCAGCAGGCGGTTGAGCCTGGGCAGCACTTCGCCAGGCACGCGGCTGGCCTTGGCCGAGTCCAGGTGCGCGCACAACACAACCGTCCCTCGCCGCTTGACGGACGCGGGCTGGCAGCCCTGCACGTTCTCGCTGGCCAGTGCGGACGTGGCGCTGGCGCGCTGGCGCGCCCAGGAGATCACCTTGGGCAGGACGAAGAACGCGATGAGGAAGGTGAGCATGGCTTGGGGCGACTCGACCAGCCGGTAGGTACAGTACACCAGAAAGCCACCACCCACCAGCAACAGCCACTGGGTGGAAGCGTGCGCGGGGATGTGCGTCACGGGCGTACGGCGCACGTCCGCGCAGCTCTTCTGCAGCTCTTCCGTGAGATAGTCCAGCGCGCGCCGTTCCTCCGCGCTGCCCGCCGGTCGCGGGCCGATGCGCACGGCCAGCTCTTGCACGACATGGTAGGCGTCCTGGCCCAGGTTGTCGGTTGCCATGTGCGAGCGTCCTCCCTGCGAGCTCCAAACAGGGCTAGTATAGCGCAGAGAGGGGAGAAGTGTCAATGCGGGATTGGTACTACTGCCTAGCCCGGTACGTAATCACCAGTTTCGGCCGCAGGCGGGGGTCGCTGCTCCGCGCGCTGGCCAGGTGGAACATGGCGGTGGAGCGGGGCAGGCCGCCGCGCAGGAGGGCGCCGTGGTTGGGAGCGCCGTCGAGCCAGTCCTGCACGAGCCCGGTCAGATCGAAGCTGTACCACTGTGAGACACCGCTGGTGACGACACTGTCCTCAGGCATGGGACTGCGGTCGGTGGCCGTGTCATTGCAGCCGGGCAGGCCCCAGTTCTGGCCGTTGCGCGCCTGGTTCCAGGTGGCCTGGCACAGGTCCGTGCCGCGCAAGACGCGGTAGGCGTTGATGGTCATGTTCGTGCCACCCCAGCCCCGGGCGTAGAGCTGCAGGGTGGCCTGGGTGACCGTGGCGTCAGCGGGGATGGGTGCGAGGTCAAACCGCACCAGCGCGGCGTAGCCCTGCTCGTAGCCCACTCGCAGGAGGTCCTGCCCGCACGAGTTGCTATCGGAGGCGTACTGGTAGAGGTGCGTGTCTTGGCTGCCGCGGTAGCCGTCCAAGCCATTCTGCAGTGTGACCGTGACGACGGCCGCGGGCGTGATGGAAGGCCCCGGCGTGGGACTGGGAGCCGCAGGCGGTGTGGCGGGCGGAGTCGGAACGGGGGTGACCACCGCGCGGAACGTGATGACCAGCCTGGGACGCAGACGCGCGTCGCTGCTCTGCGCGCTGGCCAGGTGGAACAGACTAGTGGACCTGGATGCGGCCCCGCGCAGAAGCACGCCGTTGTTGCTCGCGCCAGCGTTGATCCAGCTCTGGACTGCGTCGGTCAGGTCCAGACTGTACCAGCGCGAGATACCGCTGGTGCTGACGCTGCTCTCGGGGGTCGCAGCACGGTCGGTGGTGGCGTCGTTGCAGCCCGGCAGGCCCCAGTCCTCACGGCTGCGCGCCCGGTTCCACGTGGCCTGGCACAGGCTGACGTCGCGCGCGACGCGGTACGCGTTGATGGTCATGTCGGACCCACCCCAGCCGCGGGCGTAGACCTGCAGCGTCGCCTGTTGCACTGTGGCGCTGGCGGGAATGGACGACAGGTCAAAGCGCAGCAGCGGAGCGTACTGTTGCTTGTATCCCACCCGCAGGAGGTCCTGCGTGCAGTAGTTGGTGTCCGCGGCGTATTGGTGCAGGTAGGTATCCTCTGCGCCGGTGTATCCATCTGCCCCATACTGCAGCGTGACCGTGACCTCGATCTCGGCCGGCGTGGGCGTGGGGACCGGTGGGGCCTCTCCGACGGCGTACAGGTAGCCGTCGGACGAGCCCACGTAGACAGTTCCGTCGACGCCGATGGCGGGCGAGGACTTGACCGCGCCTCCCGTGGCATAGCGCCAGGCCAGCGTCCCGTCCGGGCGCACGGCGTACAAGTAGCCGTCGTTGCAGCCCACGAAGATGGTGCCGTGACCATCGATCGCGGGCGACGACTCGACCACGTCGCCGGTACTGTAGGTCCATTGCGTCCACTCGTTCGGGTCGGGGCCGCGCGGATCGACCGCCAGCAGGTAGCCTGGGCCGAATGGGGGCCCTGCTTGGGACGAGTCCACTCCGATGTAGACCAGGCCGCTGGCGTCAATTGCAGGCGAGGAGCGCACGTAGGCTGGATACGGGATGTTGCCTGCGCAGGACACTAGGAACTCGCCATCCGGCTGCACCGCGTGCAGGCAGCCCGCGTCCGAGCCGACCCAGATCACGCCACCGGCCGCCACTGCGGGCGAAGAGTAGCCCCAACGGCTGGCTAGGAGGCATCTCCAGCCCTCACTGCCGTCGGGCCGGACGGCGAAAAGGTAGACCCGCCCGGCGTCGATGTAGACTGTGCCGTCGGGCGCGATGGCGGGCGAACTGTAGACCTCGGGGTAGGGCGGCAGAACGAGGGTGCAAAAGCGCCACTTGAAGCCGCCGTCGGGGTTGAGAGCATAGAGGTAGCCGTCGTTCGCTCCGACGTAGAGCGTGCCGTCGGGCGCGATGGCAGGCGACGAGCGGACGGCCGCCCCGACGCTGTAACGCCACCTGAGCCGACCGTCAGGCCAGAGCGCGTACACGCATCCATCCAGAGAGCCTACGTAGACTGTGCCGTCGACGGCGATGGCCGGAGAGGAGTGGACCGCGCCACCCGTCCGGTAGCTCCACCTGAGTCGGCCGTCCGAGTACAGTGCATAGACGCTGCCGTCACAGGAGCCGACATAAATGGTGCCGTCGGTGCCAATGGCGGGTGAGGATTCGATGGCCGCGGAAGTCAGGAAACGCCAGCGTAGAGCCGGAGCTGCTGGTCCCACGTAGGGGCTGCGGCCGGTGTGCTGCGCGTCGTGGCCGAACATGGGCCAGGGCGCGCTGGCAGACTGCGAAGCACCGCGCGACGGACCGGCTGTCGCTAGCCATAGCAGCGCCAGCGCAACTACGATCGCAGTTGCAGTACCTTTGGCTCTCATCCCACACCTTCTCGCCCCATCACGGCGAGCCTGCGTTGCTCAGCCCTGGTCGGCTGAGATCACAGGGGAAAGGGCCCATGCGACGTGCAACGACAAACGCCAGCATGGCACGCCTACGCGCCCGGACTGGCGTCGGGATGCAGTATGTACTTGGGTCACGGGTGAGACGTCGTCACGGTCGGTTGAGCGCGTCGTGAACACAACGCCTTCTACCCTCATTATACCACACAACCACCCGCACGACTGTATATGTCTCGTAAAGAAAGCGTGAATACTGACCACTGTCCGGCCGCACCCAGACTCTCGGTTCCCAGTCACCCGCCACCGGGGACCGGTCACTGGCAACTGCCTACTGCACCTGCAGCTCCACGTCATCCAGGTAGACCGCCGTGATGCCGGCCACGCCATCGTTCTTGACGCCCACGTGGACCTTGATGCGCTGGCCCGCATAGGGCAGCAGGCTGGCGCTGTGCACGTGCCAGTCCTGGTGGTACTCCATCCACACCTCGCAGCCCAGTTCGAAGTCGTCACTGGCGCGCAGGATGCAGAAGTAGATGCGGTCGTTGTCGGCCACACTGTTTACCGGGAAGTAGTAGAAGCTGAGGTCGGCGCGCGTGGCATCCGCGGGGATTTCCACGGCCTGCTGCACCGAGGAGTAGCTGTAGACGTTGGCCCCGCTGGCGATGCCCAGGCGGATCGAGCGCGCGCCGCTGTGCGCACGCGAGATGCTGTAGCCGGCCGGATAGTCGGTGTGCGGAATCTCCCAACCCTCGTCCGTCTCGAAGCTTGGATTGACGATCCATTGCCCGGGCTGGCGCGGTGTGGCCGTAGGCGTGGGCATCGGCGTGGGGCCCGGCACATAGTGGTCCAGCAGCACGATCGGCATGTAGACCAGGTAGGTGCGGGCAGGAACGGCTACGAAATGCGCCGTCACCGCCTTGTGGCCATCCATCACCAGGGTGATGCTCGAGTTGGTGTCCGAGACCGAGCCCGCCCAGTAGCTGAAGGCGTAGCCCGCCGCGGGGTAGGCCGCCAGCGTGACCTGGGTAGCCGCGACGTATAGCCCGCCCGCGCAGTTGGGTGCGGGCGAGGCCTGGACGTAGCCGCCTGCACAAGGGCTGAAGCTCGTGGCTAGCTCGTAGCAGATCGGCAGCGCGGTCGAGTTGCGCCCTCCCGGGGTCGGGAGCTGCGATGTCCAGTCGCTGCCGCGGTCGGTGTCGATACTGCTGGCATCGCGCCCCAACGTGGAGCCCACCAGCGGGCTGGAGGGGTTGCTGCCGCTCCAGCCCGTGCCCCAGGGTGGAGTCACAAACGACTCGCCCCAGCGCGCGAAATCGATGCCGATGCCCGCGCTGTCACTGAGGGCGGCCGCGCCGCCGCTGGCGGTTGCCCAGGGGATGTCGCTGCTGCCCACGTAGAGCTCGCTCGCCGTGTTCGTACCGCTACCTTCGCGCAGCACGACGTAAGCCCCGGATGACAGGGTGAAGGTCGGGAAGACGTATGTGGCGGCCAGGGTGCCCTCGGCGCGGTAGGCCAAAAGCCGCCAGCCGATCATGCTGACCGCGTGGTCTTCGGGGTTGTAGAACTCGACCCAGTCGGGCGTGCCCAGGTCCAGCTCGTTGATCACGGCCCGGTTGCTGGGCATGCCGCTGGAGCAGGTGTAGATGCGCACGTCGTCGATGTACCAGCCGCGGCCGCCGACCGACGTGTCCGAGCCAACGCGGAAGCGAAAGCGCACGTGCCGCCCGGCCAGGCTGCCCAGGTCGAGCCGACTCGAGACATAGCCGTAGCTTTGACCGCCAAAGGCGCGCCGTCCTGCCAGAGAGTTGTCATAAGCGCCTGAGACGGATCCGTTGTATCCGTTCTCTGTGAAGAAAGCGCCTGCGTCGCGCCAGGTGGATCCGCCGTCTGTGCTGTACTCGACGACCGCGCCGTCGTACAGGCTGGCGTCGCCGGCCTCTAGGTCATAGGCGTGGCGAAAGTGCAGATAGGCGTTGCTGCCCGCTGGCAGGGAGATGTCGTTGAGCATTGTCACGGCATGGTCGTTGCGGGTACTCGGGTCGTCGCCCCACAGGCTGTAGCGACCGCTGGTGGCGTATTCGTGCGCTCTGTACCACAGGTCGTCGCCGATCGCGGCGTTCGAGGTCCAGTTGTCGCTGCCGCTCTCCAGGTCGTCAAAGAAGAGGCTCACGGGCGACCGCCCGGTGGTGCACACGAGTGCCTCGCCGACCGCGCACAGCTCAGGCTGTTGGCCCATCTCCACTGCGTCCAGCGCGTTCTTGACCTGCCGGCAATCGGCGGCGGTGATGCCGGCCGTGCCCACCAGGTCGGCGCAGGCCTGCTGCAGGCAGTCGTAGAGGTCCTGATAGTCGCTGGCCGAGGTGAAGAGGTGGGTCTGGACCTCGTACCAGATCTTGGCAACCTTGGGTATGCCCAGCCCAACGACCGTCTTGCCGTTGAACGCGCCGCCGTCGGTCATCAGGAAGGCGGCTTTGTTGGCCACGCCACTGTTGATGTGCACGCCGCCCCCATCACGCGCGCCGCAATAGTAGTAGGGGCTGGTCATGCGGTCCGGATGGCCAAAGGCGGGTGGATCGCTCAGACTGCGGTTCGCGCCGCCGGGCAGGTCCTCGCCGTGCAGCCAGTGCACGGCCGGCGTGTCGTTCCCTGCGCCGTTGGTCAGATCGATGAACTCGCCCCAGATGTCGGAAAATGCCTCGTTGATGGCGCCGGATTGCATATAGTAGAACAGGTTGGACTCGTGGTCGGTCACGCCGTGGGTCAGCTCGTGGGCCACCACGTCGTCGGCCGCTGCGAAACCCGCTCCGAAGACCGCTTGGACTCCGTTCCAGAAGGCGTTTTCGTAGGGGCGATCGCTTTCTTCGTCGCAGTAGCGTACGGTAGAGATCAAGCGCATGCCACGGTTGTCGATGCCATCGCGCCCGTGCACGCTGCAGTAAAAGTCGTAGGTTGAGCCGGCATAGTCGTAGGCCAGGTCTGCGTCGAGGACGCCAGTCGGAGGCTGCCCCTCGACGCGCACGGGACCGCTGCCGGGCAGGCCCACATCCGGGTTGTTCTGGTTGTCGTAGACCTCGCGGTACCTGCTCGTGTCAATCTGATTGAAGTACAGGGCCGCGGCTCCCGTCTGCGCGTCGACTAGCATCAGCTCGCGCACAGGCAGGGCCTGTGTGGAGCGCACCTCGCTGCGCCAGACCAGCCGGGTCTGGGGGATGCCGGGTGCGCCGAGCAGGATGGGGTTGTAGAGCCACAGTTCTGGGTTGCTGGCGTCGAGCGCATCCCTTGCGACGCGCTCCAGTTTGGCCACTGTCTCGAGCGCCGTCTCGCGCGCCACCTCTGGCGCGACCTGTGGGCTCACGTTCACCTGCAGCGCGGGCAAGACCTCACCGTTGACCGAGACCACGTTGCGCTCCTGGTCGAGCTGCACCACCAGCTCACCGCCCAGCACCGGTACGTCGCGGTATACCTGCCGGAAGCGCACAAACGCGCGTCCCCGGTCGGCGCTCTGAGTGCGCATCACGCGCAGTTCGCACGCCGCGTCGGTCAGGCCAAACAGGGCGCCGTACTCGGTCAGGAAGGCCCGTGCTGCGTCTTCTGGTGTGGAGCTGGCATGCAGCCCGGCCGGACGTGGCGCGGGGCGGTCGGGCGGGGTGCCGAAGAAGCGCACCATGCCGGTCTGGGAATGGTAGGAGATGCGAGCCTGGCCCCCGCTGGCCTCCCGCAAGCGCCTGAGCAGGGCCGGCGCTGTGCCCTCCTGCGCAGGCAGCGTCGGCGTGGCCGCGACGGCCGAGGGTGGCTGACCCGCGACCAGGAGCGACACACACAGGGCAAGGCAGAGTAGCAAAGAGCGCGGAACGGCGGAGCGACCCTTCATGGCGTTACCCCCCTTGCAGCTGGATTCTAGCGCAGAGGCCAGGACCAAACGACGCCGACCGATGTCCATGCGCCGTTGGCTGGGAGTCGGCTGCGTCTATTATAGCATATGATCCGTCTGGACCACGGCTCGCGTGGGGGCGTTTTGCCGCAGCGCTCACCTGTGCTATAATGCCCGCCAGTGCCCCGCCAGGGGTGGATTGCACGGGGCCAGCAACGAATGTTCTCTCGAGGGCGAGAAGTGACTGTGGATGCCAGTGCCTATGCAGCGAACCTCACGCAGGCAGACTCCGATCTCCTGAAACGAATAAGACAAGCCCTGCCGATTCTGGCGGACATCAGCCGTAGCGACTTGCTGCTGTACGTGCCGGCAGGTGCGCAAGAAGCCGAGGTTCTTGACCAGGCCAGACCACACTCGCTCTTTCCGCTCTTCAAAGAGGATCTGATCGGGACGCGGGTGGACGCTCATAGCGCCCCCTGGGTCTTCAGCGCGCTGTCCCGGACGACCCTGCAGCGCGGCGTGCAGAGCGGCACAGTGCGCGACGCGCCCATCGTACGTGAGGTGTTGCCAGTGCTGGGCAGCGACGGCCACGCCCTGGCAGCTCTGAGCATTGAGACCAACCTGCTGGCACACGAACGCCATCGCCGTCGCGCCAAGGAGTTCCGTAAGGCTCTGCGGCAGTTGCAGGAGATGGCGCTGCGCGGGGAACTGGTCAACGCAGAAGGACTGACACCCTTTGGCGAGCACGATGGCATCGTGTTGGTGGACACGCACCGCAACGTACGCTATACCAGCGGCATCGCCGCCAACCTATTCCGCCGCATCGGTTACATGGGCAACCTGCTCGACCGCAGCCTCGACTCGCTCGACACGGTCGACTCCGAGGTAGTAGACGAGACGCTGAGCCATGGAGCATGCGTCCAACGCGAGACCGAGCAGCGCGGGCGCATCTGGATGCGCAAAGCCATTCCGATCTACGTGCCTAAACGGTCGTGGCAGTGGCTGGCGCGGCGTCGCGCCGACCCGGAAGTGCCCGGCCCGCCGGGCACGGTGCCCGTGGGCGTGGTGCTGGCCGTGCACGACGACACGTCGGCGCGCGACAAGGAGCGCGAGCTGAAGGCCAAGCTTGCCATGATCCAGGAAGTCCACCATCGCGTCAAGAACAACCTGCAGTCGATCGCGTCTCTGCTGCGCTTGCAGGCGCGCCGCAGCGCCTCGGCCGAGGTGCGGCAGGCCCTGACCGACACAGTCAACCGCATCCTGAGCGTGGCGGTGGTGCACGAGTTCCTGTCGTACAACACGGGTAGCGTGATCAACCTGCTTGAAGTGGCGCAACGTATCGCGGGCCAGATGTCGCAGAGCGTAGTGGATCCTACCAAGACGATCCAGTTCCGAGTCACGGGCCAGGCCATCTACCTGTCTTCGCAGCAGGCCACCGCCTGTGCTCTGGTGATCAATGAGCTCTTGCAGAACGCCGTGGAACACGGCTTTGAACAGCGCAGCAAAGGCACGGTCGACGTGGCGCTGACCGACGACGGCGAGTGGGTCGGCATCGAAATCTACGACGACGGCGCCGGTCTGCCGCAGGAATTCCAGCTTGGCGAGGACAGCGGCCTGGGACTGCGCATCGTGCGGATGCTGGTCGAAGGTGACCTGAAAGGCAAGTTCGAAATCCGTGGGGATCAGACGCCTGTCTCTGGCAGCGAAGCCGGCGTCAAAGCCGTGGTGGCTTTCCCCAAGACATCTCTGGGAGGTGCAAGGAATTGAACCGAAAGCGTATCCTGATTGCAGACGACGAATCCTTGATTCTGATGGATCTGCGCGAGATGCTCTCCAACCTGGGCTACCTGATCGTGGGTGAAGCCAGCGACGGCGTGAGCGCGGTCAACATGGCGCGCGAGTTGAAACCGGACCTTGTCATCATGGACGTGATGATGCCAGCGATGGATGGTATCGAAGCAGCCAAGCTGCTCACGGCGGAAAGGATCGCGCCCGTGCTTCTTCTCACCGCCTACAGCCAGGAGGACCTGGTCGAGCGGGCCAAGGAAGCGGGCGTGGTGGGCTACCTGGTCAAGCCATTCCGTGAATCCAACCTGGCCCCGGCCATCGAAGTCACTCTGGCCCGCTTTGAGGAGTTCCAGACGCTGCAGAAAGAAGTGGCTGACCTCAAGGAGACGCTCGAGACGCGCAAGCTGGTGGACCGGGCCAAGGGCATCCTCATGGCGACGCAGGGCCTGAGCGAGCAGGACGCGTTCCGCCGCATCCAGAAGATGAGCATGAACACGCGCCGCCCGATGAAAGAGATCGCCGAGGCAGTCATCCTCGCCAGCGAGGTCAGGGAGTAGCGCAACAGCCTCCCCAGGGTGGCGCCGTGCCCGTAGGTGAGCGCGCGGGAGCCACCCTGTGAGGCGTTGTGCCGCAACGCAACGTCGCGCTGAGCAATAGCGGGGGTGCAGGGCGATGACGACTGGGGTGGATACTAGCCGCCCACAGTGGACAGGTGGCGGACAATGAGCGCACGTTGGGTGCAGCGCCTGTGCAGAGCCCTTTTGGGGCTCGCAGGGCTGGCGCTGGGTCTGGCCCTGGCCTGGTTGCCCTGGAAGTGGGCGGCGGTCCTCATCGTCGGGTGCGCAGCCGCGCTGGTGCTGCTCGTGCGGCCCGAGCTTACGTTGGTCTTGCTGGCATTCGCCGTGCCGTTCGGCTCGATTCGTGAGCTGCCGCTGGGCCCGGTCAACGTAGGTGCCGCCGAACTGCTAATGGGGATCCTGCTGGCGGCCTGGCTGGCGCGCATGGTGGCCGCGCGCCGCATCGTGATTCCACGAGCGCCTCTGCTCGTTCCTCTGCTGGTCTTTCTGGGAGCGATCTCCTTCTCGACCCTCGCGTCGGTCTCCCTGGAATTGAGCGCCAAGGAGATCGTCAAGTGGGTCGAGGTGCTGATCATCTACCTCTTCATGGCGAGCCTCATCCCTACCGAGGTACCTCAGTCTACGGGAGGGTTGGACTGGACGGTCTTGGCCCTGCTCGCGGCCGGCAGCGCCGAGGCGCTGGTGGGCGTCTATCAGTTCCTCCTGCGCGTGGGGCCAGAAGGGTTCGTACTGTTTGGTCGGTTCATGCGCGCCTACGGGCACTTTGCGCAGCCCAACCCCTTTGCCGGCTACCTGGGACTGGGCATTCCCCTGGCCTACGCCCTCACGCTGGAGGGTCTGCAGGTCTGGCCGCAACTGGCGGCCCAGGCACGCTCCGGCCTGCGCCAGGCTCTCGTGCAGGCATTGCCGTACGCGGCAGCGCTGGCCGCCCTGGGCATCATGTCGACGGCCATGTTGATGAGCTGGTCGCGCGGAGCCTGGGTGGGCCTGGCTGCGGCGCTGGTCATGGTCACCGTGGTGCGCAGCCGGCGCGCGCTAGCGATGGCCGTCGCCCTAGGGCTGGTGCTAAGCTACGTGCTCCTCATTGGTGGTGCCAAGTACCTCCCGCCTGCGCTGGTGCAGCGCGTTTCCGATTTCCTGCCCTACGTGGGCGGCGTCGACGTGCGCGCCGTGCAGGTCACCGACGCCAACTTTGCCGTGGTGGAGCGCATGGCGCACTGGCTGGCGGCGGTGGGCATGTTTAGTGACCGCCCCTGGCTGGGGGTGGGCATCGGCAACTACCCGGAGGCATACTCGCGATATGCCATCGGCCGCTGGCGTGACCCCCTGGGCCATGCCCACAACTACTACCTTAACATCGCGGCTGAGGCAGGTGTGGTAGGTCTGCTGGCCTATCTGCTGCTCTTTGGTGCGTGCCTGTACTACGCCTGGCGCGTCGTCCAGCGCGCGCGTGGCTGTGGGCGCGCGCTGGCGCTGGGTGCGCTGGGCGCGCTCGTGCACCTCTCGGTCCACAGCCTGTTCGATAACCTGTGGGTGCACAGTATGAACGTCCAACTGGGGCTCGTGCTCGGCTTGCTGGCAATGGCCGACGCGAGTGCGGGTGCCTGCGATGCGCATCGGGATTGACTATACCGCCGCCGTGCGCCAGGGTGCAGGCATTGGGCGCTACACGCGGCAGCTCGTGCAGGCCCTGCTCGAACTGGATCGCGACAACTCGTACGTGTTGCTGGCTGCAACCGGTGGAGCGCACGGGCCCTCGGCGGCCTGGCCGCAGGTCGGGGAACGTCTGGCTCCCGTGCGCCAGGTGAGGATGCCTGTCTCGGACCGCACGCTTAACGTGCTCTGGCACCGCCTGCAGTTGCCCCTGTGGGCAGAGTGGGCCAGCGGACCACTGGACATCCTGCACTCGCCCGATTTTGCGCTGCCGCCGGTACGACGCGCGCGGACCATCCTCACGGTGCACGATCTGTCCTTCATGCGCGTGCCCGAGTGCTCCGATCCGCGCCTGCGTGCCTACCTGCTGCGCGTGGTGCCCGCCAGCGTGCGCCGCGCCGACGCCGTGTTGGCCGATTCCGAGTCGACGCGCAGGGATGTGATCGAGCTGCTGGGGGTGGACCCTGCGCGCGTGGAGGTGGTCTACGCCGGGGTGGAGCAGCGCTTCCAGCGCGTGCGTGATGCGCAGACGCTGCAGGCGGTGCGCAGCCGCTACCATCTGCCTGCGCACTTTGTTCTGGGCGTGGGCACGCTGCAGCCGCGCAAGAATTTCGAGCGGCTGATCGAGGGCTTCTCGCGCGTGCGCGATGCCGTGCCTGCCGAGACCCATCTGGTGATCGCTGGTGGCGTGGGTTGGCTGTATGAGGGGATCTACCGGCGCATTGAGGAGCTCGGCCTGCAGGAGGCGGTGTACCTGCTGGGCTACGTCGCCGATGAGGACCTACCTGCACTGTACAGCCTGGCCGACGTGTTTGCCTTTCCATCGCTGTACGAGGGCTTTGGCCTGCCGCCGCTGGAGGCGATGGCCTGCGGGGCGCCCGTCGTCTGCTCGAATGCCTCATCGTTGCCCGAGGTGGTGGGCCAGGCCGCTTTGACGGTGGACCCCCTGGACGTGGACGCGCTGGCCGATGCGCTGCTGCGCGTGCTGAGCGAAGAATCGCTGCGTGCTGAGTTGACACAGAGAGGTCTGGCGCAGGCCAGAGGTTTCTCCTGGGAGCAGGCCGCGGCCACGTTGCTGGACGTGTACCGGCGCACTGCCTGACCGACAAAACAAAGAGACCTGGTTCTGTCGCCAAAACCAGGTCCCGCGTGTTCTCGGTCAGGACCTAGGGTGTTAGGATCTTTTCGCTCGTGCTGGGTCTGCCAGTCGGGCCGGCTGCGCTGGCCGAGGTTGGCACGATGGTCTGGGCCTGGGCCCGAATCTCCCGCAGGCGCTGAGCAGTCTCGGGGCGCTTCTGCTCTTCCAGGTCCTGGGCCAGCGCCTCCAAAATCTCCAGGAAGTTGGCGTCCCATTCGCCCTGGCGCTCGCGCAACATCTTTTCCGTGCCCTGTGGGTACTCCTGCGCCAGTAGATCGTTGACAAACCTGACTTCCGGTGGCAGGCTCTCCTGCAGCAGCTTCAGGATGGCCGCATTGATGGCCTGCAGCTTTTGCGCTTCCTCGGTCTTGCCCTTGTGTTGGGCATCGCGCAGTGCCCCGCCTACGATGGACAGGAAGAACGAGTCGATCTCCTCTTTCCTCTGCCGCACAAGTGGCAGCGGGTCCGAACTGGCCAGCAGCTCCTGCAGGAACTTGAGCTTCGCGTCCTGCACGGCCAAGGCTTCCTTGTCCAGTTGCTCGGTCATCTCCAGCAGGTTGGTGCGCAGCGCGCGTAGGGCTTCGGCTTCCTCGGGCGTAGCCTTGGCGATGCGCCCGGTTAACTCCTCGAAGAAGGCATAGTTGAGCAGAGGACGGTTATAGAGCACATAGGCCCAGCGCGCGTCCTTGTCCTTGGCAGCCAGGATGCGGTCGACCAACACGCTGGGGGGCGTGTCGTCAGGCAGCGGCTCGGGCAGGCTGGTAGGCAGTCGCGCCAGCAGGGCGTCGCGCAGCTTGAGCAGCTTCTCGGCTAGCTCCGTCTGCCCCGCGCCAGCGCTGCCCTCGGCGGAGGCCGCCAGGGTCAGGAAGAACTGGTAGTCGATGCGCTGCTTGTTCTGCTCGACCAGCGCGTTGAGGGCTGTCTCGTCGTCCAGGGCTCTCAGCAAGTCCTGCACTAGTTGGCCGCGCAGCCGTTGCTCCTCCATCATCTCCTTGGTAATGCCGTCCGCTTGCAGAATCTCGTCGATCAGGCCTTGCATGGTCAGTACAGTGCGAGGGTTGAGGAAATAGCCCTTGCGCTCCCCCGCAGGCACCGCGCTCATCAGGGCGCTGAGCATGCTGCCGGTCAGCTTTTCCCGCTCTGCCATGGGCAGGTTCAATTCGGGTGGGATGAAGAACAGGAGGAATTCCTTCTGTGGGTCGTGGTAAAGCAGGGGTGCGCTCACGCGCCCGGGCGCGCCGCAGGACGGGCAGGTGACTGTGTTCAGTCCCCCGCGCAGCAGGAGGCTCTTGAGCCGGGGCTCCATTTGCACGTCGATGATGCTGAATACCTGCGCCGCGTACTTGGCGCCGCACTTGGGGCAGGTGATCTGGATTGGCAAGGTTGGTACCATCAAAACTCCTCTTCAGAGCCACGTCGCCGTGGCCTCTATGATGTGGACGGGAGATTATAGCCCGAAAAGCCGAGTTTGCCAAAGCGCAGCACGCCCTCACCCCGGCCCCTCTCCCACGACTAATGGCAGGGGAAGGCCACATGGCCAATTAGCGCCAGGGCCGCTGCTTGTCGATTTCGCGCACCTGGCGTAGAATGGGCTTGGCTCCGGCTGTGATCGCAGTGGGGATGCCGGCTGACCTCCAACGCAGCAAGCAGCACAAGTGCATGCGCTCTGGCCCAGGAGCTGAGGGCGGCCCGGCCCGTAAGGCAAGCGCCCCTGGCGCGTCTTGCTTGCAGACTACAAGAGGAGGATTGCGCATGAGACTCAAGGTGATGGCTTCCCTGCTGTTGACTGTAGCGCTGCTGGTTGCCTGTGGCGGAGGCAAACCCGCCAGCAACCCGCCACCAGCCAAGGAATCTACCAAGGCGGCCCCCGTTGTGCAGCCTACGTCCAAGCCAGCGGTCGAACCGACCCAGCTTTCCGAAGAGTACGGTTTTGACCAGTCGTCGAACCTCGCCAGACTGAGCAGCTACCGCGTCCGCTATGTCTGGCAGTGGCAGGACACCAAGGATGGCAAGACCGAGACCGGTTCCTGGGACCTGACGGAGGAATTCACCCAGGAAGGGCCGGCGCGCCGCACGGTGTGGAGTGGCACCAACGCGGCCGGCGAAGCGGGCCAGGGTGCCGTCGAGATCATCCAGATCGGCAACGAGAGCTACATGAAGACCGGCAACGAGTGGATCGCCATGACCAGCAACGAAAACGTGTTCCAGGGCAACGCCTTCCTGTCCGATCCGCTGGGCTTGGTCTCCAGTACGCGTGGCAAGCTCGTTAAACGCGGCGAGTCGGTCAACGGCGTTTCGGCGGACCACTATACCTTTGACGAGAGCACCATCGCCGGGCTGACGACTCTGGGCAGTGTCGCCAAGGCCAAGGGCGACGTGTGGATCTCGCCCGAGCTTAACGTCGTGGTCAAGTACGTCGTGCACTATGAGGGCCAGCAGCTCAAGGTGGGCGGCGGCGACAACGGCATCCTCGACGTGGCGTTGGACCTGACCGACGTCAACAAGCCCATCAGCATCAAAGCGCCAGAAGGCGTCAAACCCGCCATGCCTGAGGACATTCCGCTCATGGAAGGCGCGACGGATGTGACCGCCGTCTCCGGCATCGTCAGCTTCAAGACTGACAAGAGCGTGGCCGACGTCGCCGCCTACTACGAGCAGGCCATGCCCGGCCAGGGCTGGACCAAGGAAGAGGGCGGCATCGCGGGCATGCTCTCCTTCGCCAAAGGCGAGCGCAAGGCCACCGTCGTGATCCAGGGCGAAGTGAGCGGCAAGACCTCTGTTACCATCATGGCGCAGTAGCAGACAGCACGCAGGCTCTGCTGGCGAAGAAACAGCAACGGGATTGGGCATCTGCTCAATCCCGTTGCTGGTTTCCGTGGCGACTGCGGCTGCAGCTAGTCGTGCGCCAGCGTCAATGCCCAGACAGCGCCCGCGCCGCCGTCCAGCAGGGCCTGGGCGCAGGCGCGCAGCGTGGCGCCCGTGGTGAGCACGTCGTCGATCAGTAGCACGGGCTTGCCGCGCAGGCTGTCGTCACCACAGCGAAAGGCGTTGCGCACGTTCTCGGCGCGTCGGGCGGCATCCAGGCCCACTTGAGGCAGCGTGGGCGCGACGCGCAGCAGCGTGCGCTCGGCCACGGGCAGCCCGGTGTGCCGCGCCAGCTCGCGTGCCAGCAGCGCCGACTGGTTGTAGCCACGCTCGCGCAGGCGCGCCTGGTGCAGCGCCACGGGCACAATCACGCCCACCGGCCAGGGATCGGCGCTCCAGGAATCGTACAACACCTCGCCCAACGTCGGCGCCAGCGCGCGCAACCCCCCGTACTTGAAGGCGTGAATCGCTTTGCGCAGCGGACCCTCGAAGTGGGCCGCGGCCCGCGCTCCCCGCAGCGGCCAGACGTCCTCCAGGAACGATGGCCAGGGCGGTTCGTAGAACAGGATCTCGTCCAGGCAGGCCGGACACAACCAGGCTCCGCTCGCATGACAAGCCACGCAGTGCGGCGGGAACAGGAGGTTGAGCAGCACCTCGGGCCAAGATCCGTGACGTGTGGCTGAGGGGCGTGAAGAGTCCATGGCGAGGGAAGAGCGCCCGCTCAAGGCTGGGGCGGCTTGCCCAGATCGAAGGTCACGCACGGTGACCAGGGCAAGAGGCTGCTGCGGAAGGTCCAGCGCACGTCTTGCGACCTGGCGGGGATCTGGTAGGCGACAGCACCGCGTGCCTGCTGGCCGACGTCCATCTCGCCTTCCGGTACGGTCCACTGCCGCTCGCGCTGCGCCAGCACGGTGGCGGCGACGTCCGGCGGGTAGCTGCGGCCGGCGCTCTCCAAGAGGGCCTGCTTCTCGGGCATTATGAAGCGGATGGTGCGGCTGGCGTTTTCCAGCGTCAGCTCCACCGCGCAGAAAGTCTGGCCGGGCTGCGGCTGGCGCCACTCGTCCGCGGGCAACACGGAGAAACTGTGCACCGTCACGCGCCAGCCTGCCACCTCGGCTGTCTCGCCAATGGGGTAGAGACGCGTGGCTGCGGGCTGCGCCAAGCAGCCCGCGCAGGCCAGCAGGAGCGCCAATGCCACGAGGGCTGCCGCCCGGTTCGATTTTGTGTGACGCAACGAAGGCTGGCTGACCATCGGCGCA
>Ga0315279_10002090_pt1 | contig 31000 bp, 25 predicted proteins | sample YL17G06_20_MG_FD_203694 | JGI IMG/M metagenome (GOLD analysis project Ga0315279, IMG submission 203694) | Sediment microbial communities from Yellowstone Lake, YNP, Wyoming, USA - YL17G06_20 | ecosystem: Environmental > Aquatic > Freshwater > Lake > Sediment | place: USA: Wyoming | collected...
AAAGGAGGTTTGAGTCATTCCGATGGAGGATGGGAAATCTGCTCACCTCAAGGGTGGGAAATATCCTTACCGCGCTCCTGGGAAAGGTCCTTACCGTAGGGGTAGGAAAAGTACTTGACATTTACAAAAACTCAACGTCATCATCAGCGGCCCGACCGGCGCCGGCAAAACGTATCTCGCCTGTGCCTTGGGAAACGCCGCCTGCCGAAACGGGTACTCGGTCCGCTATTATCAGAGCTCGCGGCTTCTTCAGAAGGTCGTCATGTCTCATGCCGACGGCTCGTACCCCAAGTTCCTGGAGACTCTGGCCAAGACCCAGCTCCTCATCCTCGATGACTGGCTGCGGAATCCTCTCTCCGAATCACAAACGCAGGATCTCCTGGAAATCATAGACGATCGCTATAAACGAACCTCAACGATCCTCTCGACTCAAATCCCGGTCTCGGACTGGCATGAGCGGTTCGCCGCGCCCACTCTTTCCGATGCCATTATGGATCGCATCGTCCATAACGCCTATCGACTCGAGCTGAAAGGAGAATCCATGAGAAGACAGAAATCCTTGACTCATTCTGGCCACCCGGACGTATAATGAAAGTCCAGCGTCGCTACGCTCCGACAGGTGGCCACTTTGGACCAGAATCAGTGGCCAGATTCGCCAGAATACGCACCCCTCATGAAGATATGGCAGGCCTAAAATGCACCTAAGCCCCCTGTCCAGTTGATGGGGAGTAGTTCACTCCGAGAGCGCATCATCTAAGCGCTGATAGATACGAAAAATGGCAGTGCTAAAGTCGCTCTCACGGTAATCACCCGCAATCGCGCTTCAGTAACATTGCATAATAACTTTTGTTATCTTGCTCATTGCTTGATAGATTCCTTTATAATTAATTTTGTTTTTCTCCTTTGATTTTCCAGATAGTCCTTTTGCCTAAAAGAATTTATTGCCACGATTTCTGGGTGGTCGTTTAAAAACTTGGCAATCCTTCTTAAGGGTAAGTCATTATTTTTACATGCTAAGGTTTCGAAGACCGTTGCAAAAAACTGAAAATCCTCTTCATAGTCCAAGGTTAATCGTATTTCTTCGCTGAAAAAAATCTTGTCTCTGACGTTCAGATTACACACATTGAATATGCCTGTATTCTCAAAATAGACCCACATCATTTCAGTATCATTTGTATCCTTCATATTGCATACTTTTTCTAATGCGCTTGTTTTAATGCAGTAAGTAAAAGCTCCACAGATAAGGCCGCGAGGGGCTTTTATAAAATCACATTTCCCACTTTCCATTTGTTGAATTGAAATTTCTATTAATTCGGGATCACAAAATAGATCATCTCCGTCTACAGTAATAAAATAATCTACATTAAATCTTTTTGACGCACCTAACCATCTTTCCAGCTTATCTTCAACGCTTCCTCTAAAATATTCAATTCCACATTTTTTTGCAATTTGAACCAGTTCATCATCTATCTGTCTAATAGTAGTGCAAAGAATAATATTATCTGAATTTTTGACCTGTTTGGCTCTTAAAATTACCAATTCTATTATTGGCTTTTCTAAAATTTTAAGCAGCGCCTTGTTAGGTAACCTACTTGAATCTGTTCTTACGGTAATAAATATTGCATTTTTCATTAGATCAATAACCTCTTAGTTTTCGTCTTATCTCTGCTTCGTTAGCACTAATCTTTTTCTTACCATCGCCCAATATGATGTCAACGTTTTTCAATCTTTTATAAAGCATATCCATTGCATGCACTTCTAAGCTTGCAAAATGATCGGATCCCCACATGTTATGATCAAGTGTAATGTGTCTCTCGATAATCTTGGCTCCCAATACTGCAGCGTATACCGACGGCTCCAAGTCATACTCGTGACCGCTGTAACCCACTATGCAATTATATCGATCTCTCAGGAATTTTATTGTCAACAAGTTTAGTTCCTCCATGGGGGTTGGGTAGGAAGAATTCGTATGCATAAGTACATAATTGCCCCCCGAATTCGACTCAAGTAAATCCACGGCGGCATCTATTTCCTCAACTGTACTCATACCTGTCGAGAGGATCACAGGCTTGCCAGACCTTGCTGCAGCTTCAAGGAGTTCCCTATCCGTCAGCTTTGCGGATGGCACTTTCACAAAAGGAATTTCATATCTAAGTAGAAATTCGAGGCTCGGCCGATCCCATACCGACGCTGTCCAGAATATTGGTTTTTCCCTACAGTATCTGTCTATGTAATCATATTCCTCCTGCCCAAACTCGACCTTGTATCTGTATTCGAGATATGTAATTCTTCCCCAAGGAGTGTCGCGAAGAATGTGTTTTTGCTTCTCCGGTACGCAAATATCTGGGGTTCGTTTCTGAAACTTGGCACAATGCCAGTTGCAGGCATGAGTAGCGTCTATTAATTTCTTTGCGATCTCAATGCTGCCATTATGGTTTATACCTATTTCAGCAACCATAAAGACAGGCTGATTGTGTCCGATAATATGATCGCTAATTTTAATTACCTTATTAGCCATAACTCCCCCGTTTACTTTGAAATTCTGACTTCCAATTGCATCTAAGGAGTCTGCCAAAAAAAATAGTTACTTCGTGATGACCCTCTATATCCTAAAATATCCACCTTTTCCAACTATGTCGTTACTTTCTAATCTCTGTTCGGCGACATACTCAGTAGAATACACACCTATAAATGCAGAAACACCTCATTGTCACTACAGTTAAAGGCCTCCACGACCTCTTTTCCCAATCTTTCCCGGGGAGGAGCGTTCTTACCACTGCCGGGAGCAGGCTTTCTAAATTTATTAGGTATAGGCAAGCGACCTTCTACGTAATCTATAAATTCATAAAATATTTTCATCAATATTTTTCGACTAATGTGGGGATGCTTTATTAATGGCTCACGTCGTGTAGAAATATTCTTTACCATGCCTCTAAATCCCGGTTTATCCCACATATTAAGATATCCTAATCTCTTAGCAACGGCATAAATGGCCGTACCGATATACGGAGCCACAAAGTTCAAATCACAACTTTTTGGTTGAATCCTTTTGTTCAGCTTTATGGTCTCAAATATATCTTCTTCATGTTCGCCCGGAAAACCAATCATATTGTTAGCTGTTGTTCTAATCTCAAATTCATGAATTAATCTAAACGCTTTTTCTATACTTTTGTTAGTAGTTCTACGTTTCAACACATTTCTTCGGAGCCACTCACTGCCCGATTCAATCCCGATTCCGATACCACAGCAGCCGGTTTCTTTGAGTTTGGTCAGATTTTCCTTATTAATTGTCTCAGCCGTTGTATTTATCCAATAAGGAAGGCTTATCTCCGATTTCCAAGATTCAGCAAATTCCCCGATTCTCGGTTGTGACATCATGAGAAAGTTATCATCACAAAATAAAATCATCTCAATCTTATGTTTTCCTTTTAGAATTCTTATTTCCTCGATTAGTTTATGTATTGACTTTTCTCTATGGAATTTTCCCGCTTCCCGCAAAAGCTTTTGACAAGTATCGTTTATACAATAAGAACACTTATGTAAACAACCTCTTGATAATTCAAAGTACCCTGCCTGAAATAACTTGCCACAATACGGTTTCAGAAAATGCCTTTTATCCCATAAATCAAAATTCTGAACTGGCAAAGTACTCATATTTACAAAAGGCCTCAATGGATTATTCTTTATTTCTCCATTTTTCTTATACCAAAGATTTCTCACTTCCTCAACAGACCTTCCCCTCTCCATCAGGTTACAAAATTCCTGAATGGATTCTTCCCCTTCCCCCTGAATAAGATAATTAATGTGCGGATTTTCAATAACCACGTCTGGGGCCACTGTAGGAGTATTGCCACCAGCAATCACTGGAATATGTCTATAACGGGATTTAATGACGCCAAGCAAATGATCAGCATATGGATAATTATCTTCAACAATGCTTATTGCAATTAGATCGGGTAGGAATCTTTTAACTTTCTCTCTTAACATATCGTCTATATCTTCTGCAGAATATAGGTCATAAAGATAGGATCTATCTATAGGCAAAACTAATTTAGCTTTCTCCCGAATTATATTATCTATATTTTCACTTTTCATAAAAGTAGTATCAAACAGTTCTACCTGATGGCCATTTTCTAACAAAATGGATATAAGAATAGATATCCCAACAGGAATTCTGCCGTATCCTTCGGCATTAGGGTAAATGAATAATATTTTCATCTGATACCTTTCCTTATCAGCTCTACCGTTTATGGCTAATGCCTATCTCAGCTACCATCAAGACAGGTTGATTGTCTCCGATAATATGAACGCTAATCTGAATTACCTAATTAGCTATGACTCCCCCGTTTGCGTTGAAATTCTGACTTCTAATTGCATCTAAGGAATTTATACAAAATGCCCTATTAGCTTCATGTCACATTTTTCTGTACATTTTATGTGAGGTATTAGATTAAAATGATCTTGCCGAAACTTTTTATACCTTTCGCCATTCCAAATGTCGTAAAGCGATTCCCTCCTCGCATCACCAAGAACTATTTCGTTATTGAAATCCTCCATACACATTACTACTTCACCATTCGATTTGATAGTCAAAGACATCCATGGATGCCTACAGAATTCGGACCAGTGAATAGAGCAGGTTCGATGATAATCTTTCCGGTACCATAGCTGATCCTCACTCTTTAGATAAATATAGACATCTAATCCTCTAAAGGATTCCTTCAGTGATTCAAATTCCTCTTTTTGCCCTGATCTATTCAGGTTTAGCATAGTAATTACTATCGTAGTTTGGTAATTATTCTTTGCTTTCAATTCTAATAGTTGTACTATCCTCTTGTAACTCTCTGTAAAATTTGATGCTTCTCCTCGAATCATTTTATGCCGATTATCGTCCGTACTTTCAATTGAATATTTCATGTAATCCAGGCCATTTTCGAACATCCGCCTTGTCTTTTCGATATTAATATTTGATGGATTGCAGCTAAAATAAGAAGGAATGCCTCTCTGTGTCAATATCCTTATGTACTCAGGCATGTTTTTGTCCAAAAGAGGATCTCCGTATCCATGTAACTGCAATACTTTCGGGATAATGTAAAGGAAAAAATTGTTTTCGCTCATTTCATTTTTCTCGATTTCATATTCTTTCTCAATAAATTTTTCCCATTCAGCCCATTTGTCTTCTCGATGAGGTTCGATTTGATCGATTATCTTGTAGAAGGTATTTTTGTCAATTGCTTCAATTCTTCGTGTCATCATTGTAGTCCTGGGGCACATTTCGCAATTCATATTACAAGCATTTGTGGTTTCGATGTTGTAAACAACTGGTTTTTTATTGCGAAACTCTTCGAATTTTTCAAACAAATATTCTTTTTCTACCTTGCGTCCTTCGTGCAACTGATTCTTTATTGTGCTAACCTTCATATAAAAATCAATATCAAACATTGTTCCCTTCTTTTTTCCCTACATTCGAGATAGCTTTTTTATCACCCTTCGCAATGCTGAAGCTTTCTTTGTTGAAAGCTGAACATCTCTATAGTTCGTTTTAAATTGCATAAGCCTTGGCTGAATCTTTTCGGCTATCGGGCACAAGCCCTTCTCGTAATTGACATTTTGATACACCCAAGGGCATCTCTTAATAAATGCTCGCTCCTCAACCAGTGGTTCTAAATAGGGCACACTCCATGCTCCGTATATGCCATCCCCGCCCTCTTCAATATATGCTTTTCGAAAGTCAGCCCAAGAAACACCGATTTTTTCTTGACCCTCGTATATAACTCCAAGAGTGTAATATGTATTTTTGCAGGTATTAGGAACTTTTTGCGGTATTAGATAATCGCATGAAGATATGACATCCATAAAAAGTTCAGCAGATTTAATTCGTAAATCTAACGAAGTTTCGATTCTTTCAAGTTGAGCCAAAGCGACGGCAGCATTAAATTCAGAAAGTCGGTAGTTCCATCCCAGGACATCATGTCTTTTATAATTTGGATCCTGGAATGCGTCCTGATTGAGTCGAATTCTTCCCTCTGCAGCACAAAGGTTTCTAAAACCATGTCCACCTATTTTACGCACTTTTTCAGCATATTTTTCATCGTTGGTTATAATCATTCCACCTTCACCACATGAAATATGCTTGGTCGTTTCGAAACTGTAGCTCGCCATGTGTCCTAATGTTCCTACGAGCCTCCCTTTGTAGGTGCCTAGAACACATTGCGCATTATCTTCGATGACAATAAGATTATTTTCTTTCGCCAAATCAAGGATCGGATCCATATCTGGGGATAATCCGTAAAGTGAGACGGTAATAATTGCTTTTGTTTTTGGTGATATTTTTCTTTTTATATCCTCCGGATCGATAGTAAATGTTTCTGGATCAATATCGGCATATACGGGAATGGCATTCGCATGAAGGGTTGCAGTGGTATCCATGATAACCGTGAGTGCCGGCGAGATAACCTCATCTCCTGGTCCTACGCCTGCTGCTTCTAAGGCTGCATGAAGTGTGGAAGTTCCTGAATTAAATGCTACAGCATACTTAACACCAAATTTTTTAGCAAATTCCTTCTCTAAGTTATTAGTCCAGCTTCCCCCTGTCGCCGACCATGATTCGCCATGAAGAACGTTTTCCAAGTATTTCATTTCATTTCCCAAATATTTCGATGGATTTTCCATTTTCAATTTTCTCTCCTTTAGATTGGTCGGCCTCATGCAAAAGTATTATGTCTTAACAAAGATCGGTCCGAAATCCAGCATCCGCTAAGTAAGACCTTAGATCGATTATCGTTAGCGAAGTTTTGGGTGGATAATCGTAAGATATTATGGCAATTTTATGACTATCGAAAAAACTTCCCAGAACTTGCTTTTTCCGCTTTTGGAGCAAGTTTCAAATACGCGTTAGATAAGGCTGCCATCAAAAGTACGCAATGCTGAGAATCAGATCCTGCAAGACTTGAAACAAGAATCCCGATATAGGCGATAGTCAACGAAAACCCAATCCAGTAAGTTGATGGAGAAAATGGAATCCTTAAGGATTTAAGCAGAAGATATATCTGTCGGAGGATCATACACATCAGAATTATGGTCGGAATCAGACCCATCCGCATTATCCATGCGATTATGAAGTTATGTGGAGTTTTAAAGGTAAACGAGTATCTCCAAAACTCGAAAGACAAATCTGCGCCAAGCCCGATGCCAAAGAACAAGTAATTACCTATCAGATCCAGAGATATTCCCCACCACTGTAACCGTTTAATGATGTTGGCAGGACTGGTAAAACGCTCTATCTCTCCAGTTTTCCATAAATACGGCAAACCCAAGAAGAAGAACATGAAAAGCGCGAGACCTCCAATGAGCAATACAATAGTCACATTCTGTATTTTTTTTGTTATCTTGACTTTCCATCTTCGTAATATCAAGAAAAGGCCAACGGTCAGCATGACTATAAATGCAATATAGGCACTTCTGCTAAAGGTAAGAATCAGGGCTAATGCATTTAAAAAAAATAAAAGAGATATAAGTTTCCTTTTTTCCTTCAGAAAAAATGGGGCACTCAAAAAACCCAGGCATGGCAATAGCATAGCGCCTCCTCCCCCCGGAAGGCCCGTTAATCTTCGTGTCTCTGCGAGGTATCGCCCTCCCTCAGCTTCCCCATAATTTGCGCCCATCTTAGCATAATCGACAAGTTTCCGGCCTGAGACTATTTGATAAAGACCCAAGAGAGAATAGGTTATGGTGACCATAAGTACTAACACCTTCAGAATCTCAATAAAACGATCCCACGATTTCGTATAGAGTTGCAGGAGGATGATAAGACCGATCGAAGAATTGACCAGAATAAGCCAAGCAAAAGCGATGAGAGACCTCCACTGGGTAAATGCTATGTTTTCGTGATGTAAATCTGAAAGGAAGATGAATATTACAAATATGACTGTCAATCCGAAATTAGGGATTTTTTCTTGTTTGTGGAGGAAATTCAGAACGAAAAGGCCAAACAGAGCTAAACGCGTCAAATTACCAATCGTAACTACATGATCGGGCATTATATAGGGTGAAATGACAAAGTACAGCATAAAAATTATGATTGGAACCACATACTTTGGTGCTTGAGCCGGTACACGAATTGCAAAGATTTGTTCAGACAGACTCGTTAAGTATTTCATTCTACAATAATTATCCCGGTGGCGAGTGGCTGTGCTAAAAAGCGATTTATTCTAAGTATGACTGATGTCAATTATATTTTCCCTCATGTCCAATCGCACAGACAAGACGTGATTTCAACTTCCAGGATTACCCAAGACCAGGACATTTTCTCTCCTTTCCAAAAACTGTCCATTTACTGCTCCCCCTCGTCAGTACCATGGAAACATATGGCAGTAAGCTATTCTAGAGCATCAAAAAACCTCTTTTCTTTGGCAGTCGATTTACTGCCGCGAATACCGCGTATGAATGAGCTTGCCTGCCTCTTCGCCCCCGAATTTCCAGCGCCGAAGCGCTGAAATCATGCACCTGAGCCTCCTCTGAACAGCGCGGAAGAGCACGGGCATCGGTTCGGCCCGTAAACGCCGCACAAAGCGAATAATCCGGGGCCCAAACAATGCTGCCGCCCCAGGCTGTCCTTCTGGAAACATGTGCGGCATCGCCAATTGATACGCTTCCAACCGGTCGGCGGCTGGAAAAGTTTTCGTCTCAAAAACAGGCTCCTCCGTGAAGTCGTGGATGTTCTCAATATCCTGCCTGAGAAAACGCCCTTCTTGTTCAACATAAGTCCAAAGTCGTGTGTTCGGATAAGGCACCGCCTGGTAAAAGCGGACTGTGTCGAGCTGTAGGGACTTGGCGAACGCGATGGACTCGCGGATTGTTTCAAGCGTGTCGCCGGGATTTCCGATCATGAACATGCCGCAGACCGAAAGCCCCGCCGATTTCATTTTCAGGATTCCCTCTCGGATCTCAACGATCGTCTCGCCTTTACCGATATTCTTCAGGACCTCGGGGTTGGCGCTTTCAATCCCCACACTCACCGAATCGCAGCCTGACTTCTTCATGAGATCGAGCATCTCACTATCAACCCGGTCGGCGCGGATCCCGTCTGGTCGCCAAGAGATCCCGAGCTTTCGCGCAATGATGAGTCGGCACAGTTCCTTGACCCTCTCAGTCTTCAGGTTGAAAGTATCCTCCACTAGGGCAAAGGGCTTGCGGCCCCAGTGCGCGATTATGTATTCCATTTCCTCCACTACCTTCAAGGGACTGCGGGCCACCCAGGAACGCCCGAAGATCGTCCAGCTGGCGCAGTAAGCGCAGGCATAGGGGCATCCGCGGCTTGTGTAGATGGCGTGTATCTCGTACCGGTCCATCGGGAAGAGATGATAGGGAGGAAGCGGAAGCGAATCGAGGTCCTTGATCCGTTCAGCTGGGGGATTTATCGCCACCTTATCCCCCACACGGTAAATGAGTCCTGGGATTTTTACCAGGTCCTGCGGCTTAGGTCGGCTGCCTTGACCGAGAAGCCCGGCAAGCTCCACCAGAGGGATCTCTCCTTCGCCCCAAATCGCATAATCAAGTTCCTTCTCCTTCTCCAGCAGCTGCTCGCGCATGATGGAGGCATGAGGCCCCCCAAGAACAATCGGAACATCGGGATTCCGCAAACGGATCTCGCGGATTGTCGCCTGCGCCACTGGAAAAGCGAAACTCGTCGCAGTGATCCCAATCAAATCCCAGTGGGATTCGAGGAAACGCCTCTGGTCGCGCCCGCCCGAAAAGTAGAGATCGAGTATTCCGACCTCATGGCTACGCGAAAACAGAAAGCCCGCTAGCGACGCGATCGCCAGGTTCGGTGCCCGATTGTTCCCTTTGTGCATTGTATCCACCAGTCCGATCTTCATTTCACTCTCCTCCAGGTGCAGTGTAAAAGCCTTTGGGGTCACCCATTCAAAAGGCACCTATCAAGAGAAAAAGTATCTTATGAGCAAGAAAAAACATTCTTTTTCAACGTCCGTTTCTATTGAGTAAGGGAAGAAGTCCTTAGGGACGTTCTTAATTAATTAATTTCTGAGGTTCTCGTCATTGAAAATTATGTTCTTGCCTTTCTTTACACACTTAGTGACTTCCGGACCAATCAATTTTAGGGTCCGACTTATCTCCACCCCCGAGTAATCCATCTCCTTCACAGCCAAATAGGATACCAGCGCCCGAGCCATCCCAGTGATGTAGCACAAAAATATGGCTATATTTCAAAAATGATCTTCCTCAGACTTAACGGGCATGATCGAGGTTACAAACGTACTAAAATACATGTGTAACACCGCTATTGACCTTGTCAATACCAAAATTGTGCGGCTAGCTCAAGGGAAACTGATGCCCAGGTGCACGTTTGAACTGCCACGGATAAACAAATTGTGGCGGCACATCCTCCAGTGCTGTGAGTAGGTACGTAAGTGCCAGAGTCCGAAACCAGGTGTAGAACATGTTGCTTTCATCTTTAGCGCTAAACATCTGGGAGTGAACGATCAGATTTGCCTCGTGCCGTCGGAAGACCCAACCTCCGTCGCCGTTCAGATTCTGCAAAATGGCTGGCAGTGCCCTTTGAAGTGAAGCTTGAATGTCATCGTGCCTATAATCGGTCAAGCGGCTGAAGCGAACCAGCGGATCAATACTGTCAATATCTTCGCACGCACTGGAATTCCACTGCACACCAAATCCTCCCAGGATATTTTGCGTTTTCAGTACACTGTCAACTATGTTCTCCATATAACTGATGGGCCGTTTGTCGTAGAAGTAGAGGAGCCAGAAATGATAGCCAGCCTGCACCCCTAAAGAAAGTTCCGCAGGCGTATCGAATCGAGCACCATACAATCCCGTTCGGCCGTCTTGGTGAGCATCAATGTTTTCATACAATATTTCGAGAAGCTTTCCGGCCACGACCGAATTCTGGTAATCACGAGCATATTGGAGCATCACCCCAACATTTTGTAATTCGTTGCTCGTCCAAGCGGCCTTTGCTCCCCAATCTCGAGAATCGATATAGGCTCGAAAGTCATCCGGGTCAGTAAAACGTTTCAAATAAAGAATCTCCTTTCGTGCAGGTATGTTATATAGGGCGAGTACCATCAGTGCATGCAAGGTCAGATGCCGCCAACCCCACCAATCCTCTGTCTCGGCAGCCTTGCAGTCAATCACGGGATCACGGAAAAGCCCATCATCTGATTGGAAGTCTAAAACAAATTCAAGTTCTTCGCGGGTTTGCCCATCCTTCACACCATAAAGGTGCTTAAGCAGCAATGCGGCCAGCGTAGCATAAAGGACAGGCCTAGTGGTGCTACTTGAATGGCGATAACCGATGAACTTGCCACCTCGGGTTAGACGCATACCAACCAAATAGTCCAATGCCATCGACCGGATGTCATTAATCCCAATAGTAGCACTCAAGGAGTTGGCCGATGGCTCCATCTTGGTGTGAATCGCTTGCAAACCTCTTTCGAGCTGATGCGTTGCAGGATAGATTCCCCGAATCACATATTTGACGACACCTTTCACCGATGAGCGCAAAGACATGGTCAGTAACCTTGTATATACTCTGATCGTAATTATCTCAAGGGAAACTGGTGTCCAGGTGCACGTTTGAACTGCCACGGATAAACAAATTGTGGCGGCACATCGTCGAGAGCTGTCAACAGGTATGCAAAAGCTAAAGTCCGGTACCATGTATACCATGTATCGCTCTCATCTGCGGCACTAAACATCTGAGGATGAATCACCATGTTTGCTTCATGGCGGCGATACACCCATCCGCCATCGCCGTTCAAATTGTGGAGTAGTGCAGGTAGCGCGTGTTGCAAAGACGCCTGCACATCATCCCGCCGGTAGTCGGTCAGTTGCGAAAACCTTGCAAGAGGATCAATGCTATCAATGTCCTCGCAAGCGCTGGAGTTCCAGCGTACTCCGTAGCCCCCGAGAGTATTCTGCGTTACCAGGAGAGAATCTATGATTCGCTCCTGCCGAGGAATCGGACGTCGGTCATAGAAGTAAAGCAACCAGAGATGGTAGGCTGATATCACTCCCCACGACAATTGCTGAGGTGTTTGAAAACTATCTCCATATAACCCAGTCTGTGGATCCTGGTGAGAATCAACGACCTCGTACATAATCTCGATCAACGATCCCGCTAGAGTAGAGTTTTGGTAGTCACGCGCATATTGCAACATTACGCCGATATTCTGCAACTCATTGCCTGTCGAGGCGGCTTGTCCTGTCCACTCACGAGACTCTAGGAACCTGCGGAAGCGATCTAGGTGGTCATAGGGCTCAACCAGGCGCATCTCTTTAGGTTCTGGTGTGTCATATAAGGCAAGGGTCATCAGGGCATGCAGGGTCAAGTGCCGCCAGCCCCAGCCGTGATACATACCGTCGGCTTGGGGGCAGGCTATGACCGGATCGCGAAACAATCCATCTTCATCCTGGAAGCTCAGCACCAGTTCCAGCTCAGCGTCTATCCATTCATCATGCACTCCGTAAAGATGCTTGGTCAGCAATGAAAAGAGCGTGGCATACAACACCGGTTTGCTTGTGCTGTCCGAATGCCGATAGCCAGCAAATTCACCCCCACGCAGCACTCGCTGCCGGTCAAGGTAGGCCAACGTTAACCGTTTGATGTCGTCAATAGTCGTGGATTGGTCGAAAGCATACGGCATGTCCCCGCTCACGCGCAAAAGGCGAGGGGATCGCTGCACACGTGACTCCACGCGCTTGGGTATCCTAAGGACAGCACCCGCCACTCGCTTGATAGTTAGTTTTGTCGTGTGTGCAATTCTACGCATGGGGCCTAGGATAAGGATGCGCCACAGCGATATGCCAAGGATCTGCTTGTAGGCACCACGTCTGGCTAAAGCCAAACTCAAGCGCCTTAGTTGAGGAAAACTCAGGAGTGGCAGAACAAATGAATACTGTTTCCAGTCAATCGGGTGGCTGCGGATCAATGCCAACGCCTTATCGAACTGTTCTCGTACTTCGTTCCACCAGCCCCATTGCACATAGTTCTCCAGCAGGAAGAAATGGTGTCGGACACGACTCACAGGTTCGAGGGCGCGGTACTGCTCTGGCAGACCAAAAGCTGGATCGAATACCTTCTCAATTATTGGAAAAAAGCGCAGCCGCTGCTTAGCTTTTACTCTCTTGTTGTTGCCTCCGTGAACGCGATAAGCCACCAGACGCTTGTTCAGCGCTTTGAAATATCCTCCTTCCTTAGCGCACCGAATCCAGTATTCCCAGTCATCCGTCACTGTGTAAAAGTTGAACAGACCGACCTTCTTCCTGAGAAAAGACATCCGGCAGAACACTGCATGCAGAGCGAACATGTTAGCCAATAACAGGGTCTGCAAGTAATCATCTTGGTCTCTCACCGAGCTTAAAGATAGGAATTTTCCATCTTGATCAACGTTATCCCAAGCTACGTGGAGTAGGTCAACGTAAAGATTAATCTCCATATATCGAACCGCTGTCTCAATGTAATTTTGGTAAAGATAATCGTCTCCGTCAAGAAAAACGATGTATTTCCCGTCTGAGTCGGTCAAGCCACGATTACGGCAAGAGGCCACACCACTATTCGGTTGATTGTAGTACCGTAATCTGGAGTCCCGTTCTAGGTACACCTGGATTACATCACGCGAAGAGTCTGTCGAACCGTCATCCACAACGATGATATCCAGATTTCGATAGGTCTGGGTCATCACGCTCTCGATTGCCTGAGCAACATAATCCTCCTTGTTGTATACTGATATGACAACTGTCACTAACGGATCATAACTCATTCGTTTTCCCCGAAGATGTTTCCAAACAAGAAATGGTCATAACTTGATTAGAGAGCCATGTCCGCGTACGACAGCGTGTCACTCGATGATGTGGCAAGCAAGTCTCGCAATGAACGGTTGCGTTCTCTCAACTCGACGAGGTGGTAATCATTACCGCTTCGACGCAAGGTCTCCCACTCCTGGATGAGTGTCTGAGGGGTATCTATAGCGAAAGAGGCACCCGCGGCGTGAACTAGGTCACCGAACTCGCGCACGTACTTATATAACCCCCGATAGAGCAGTAGCGGTCGCTGGAACAGCAAGGCACTCAATGTTGCCGTCCCGGGCTTCCCCAGATCTACCACCAAGTCCGCCGTAATGATAGCATCTTCCAGCCGCCCTCCAAGTATCGTCAGGTTCTTCACACCACGTTCTTCGGCCAACTCTGCCACCCAGTTGTCAAAGTTGAACTTATGGGACTTGACGATCACATGAACATCAGGATGACTCTTAAGATAGTTCAGGATGGTGCTCCAGCATTCAAGCAACGCCGCATAATCAAATTCGTTTAGAGCGCAGCGAAAACGAGCCGCGGTCGTCATCAACAGAATAACATAGCGTGCTTCTATCGAGAGTGCCGCACGCTTTTCTGCTACGATAGCCTGTTGCTCACCCAGTCCCTTACAAAGCCATTCACGCGATACATTCAGTAGACTGGGATCGGGGCTCAACTTGATCCGTTCCCCGTAGCCATATAGTTTGTCTACCAGCTCTGCACGTAACTGGCCATCACAGTAATAGTGATCGGCCACGAACTCAAAGCCTTCGAAGTTGCTCATCCATCCGTGTGGCCGGGCATAGACTTTAATGCCACGACGTTTCGCCAATTGCTCAATGATACGTTCATCAAGCCCGTTGAAATTGGAGACGACAATGTCAGAGTCAGTGAAGCGCGCCAATACTCGATCGAGCACCTTTGTGCGCCACAACGCATGGCGAAATTCGCGTCGCAATTCGCTCATTACATGCGTCAGGCTGTAACGGCTCACCACCTCTATCTGGCCCAGGCCTTCCATCATGTGCGTAAACAGTCTGTCAACCTGCCTGCCCTCTGATTTGGTTAAAGGTGGCACAGGATGCGTTGCCAGGTATTGATTGATAGAGAATCGCTCAATCTGGCCATGCCAATCCCTGTAAATCAGGCCACTTCGTATGGTGTCCTTGTCCACTCCTTCAGTCATCCAAAGAGGTTTTCGTCCAGTCTCGGCCGCTATCCGCAATGCGTCGGGGAGGACGACCAATGCATCGTAACTGTTGCCAAAGGCGATGGTCCTCGCGCCGCCGGTGACCTGGGGAGCGGAACGGACATTCAGCGCTCTTCCGTGGACCAGCAACGCTCTGACCATGCGTTTGAGAGACCGAAGCAAGGGCTGCTTGGTAGCATCCCGAAGGATCGGCCACCGGGTATCCTCGAGAGCAGTATCGCCCGGTAGGGGGTATACTATGGAAGGACGCTGCTTGCTGAGCGCATCCAGCATTTGGGCAAAGATCAAGTCAGCAGGGAATAATTCAGCATGACTGGTTACAGCGCGATATGAACGTTGCAGATAGGCAACCTTCACTCCATTCCCACGATCCAAGATGCGTTTTAGTGCGATATCCAGCACATAGGCTTCAGTCAGGTACTGCCAGTACCAAATTTTGAAATAGCGCGACAAGTTGACAGGCAGCTCGCCTTCGACTTCGGGGAACGAATCTGTGATCCGGGTCACATCCCGGAAAACGCGATGGTAGATATCATATGCCTCATCTGCTGAGATATGCTGGCTGAAAATGTTGGGCTCAATGCCCTCGCGGGTCAATTCCAGATATCGTGGCGGAAACAGGGTATAGACTTGAATGTCTTTCATCCTATCTCCGAAAAACTGGCGCACAATGCCTAACTCGGTAAGATCCCTGACTAACACCACATCAGTCATTGCTTAAAAATCACCGCCCAAAATTCCCTCAAGGTTCCACACAAGGCATCCTCGAGACAGATTGTGAGTGTCTTAGGTCCGAACTGGTGGCAACCTCTATATTTCACTCAAGTTCATCCCAGCTCAGGCGCCCGTATGCCTTTTTGTCAACCTTTAGTTTTTTTCCCAGGACATTGAAATAGTCTCTGCCATCTATGCCTACGTTCGGTCGCAGAGAGATGATATCCCCACGCCTGAGCACCATTCCCGCCCGGAGATCCCTGCGCAGATAGACTGCCCGCCGGAACGATATCAGGTGCCCGCTCTCGATCTCCGAGGGCATGACCCGCTTATCATATACACCTTGCAGTTCTTTGATCTGCCTGATCTTTGCTATGAACTCCCGCATTTCGTCGCGAGTCATAGATATCTTGTGGTCCCTAAACTCCTTGCCTTCACGCCGATCTGTAAAGTGCTTCTCAATCACCTGTGCCCCCATAGCCGCGGCGATCTCACACGCATAACTCCCCACTGTATGATCGGAATACCCGACTGGTAAGCCTGTTCGTTCTCTTATCAACAACATGCTGTTCAGGTTGGCTTCGCAGTCGGGGATGGGATACATGGAAGTACACTGCAAAAGACATAGTTTCTTGTCTCTGATATACGATGCATCCAACGATTCAATGTATTTGATGACATCTTCTATGTCCTCAATTGTTGCGAGGCCGCAGGACAGAATAATGGACTTACCTGTTCGTGCTGTAGCCTCAATCATCTCGTAGGTATTAAGATCACCAGAACCGATCTTGTAAATAGATATATAGGGGTTCAGAATCTCCAGGGCCTCTCGGTTCCAGATGGATGCCATGAACATAATGCCTAGTTCTTTTGCCATCTCAGCAAGCTCAATGTACTGCTCATACGTTAACTCGAACCTCTTGAAGTGGTGATATCTTTCTGGGCTCTCAAACCTGTTGACCAACGTATCAGCAGTATAGATTTGGAATTTGACCGCGTCCGCGCCTGTTTCTGAGGCGAGCTGAAGCAATCTCTTTGCGTACTCGAAATCGCCTTCGTGATTGCCCCCGATTTCGGCAATGATGAATACGCCATTTTTCCCCCGAAAGTATTTCATGACTTCACCATGACTGATCATTTAATTGTTGTTGAACGTACAACCATTTCGGCGATTTCCCAGTCCCATTTTGATGTTACGGATACGGAAGCTTGGGGGTCCAAGACAATATGGCCGATTCTGCCCCCAATGACCCGATGGTGTTTTTCGAGATAATCCCGGCGAACGACGCATAGTTGCCCCGCGGCTTTGAAGATCTCCTCTCGCTCAAGACGCAGTCTGCCAAAATTCGCCATTGGCTCTAAACTGCCGCCGTTGTGTCGATACAGGACGCTCCTTTCGGGTCTCACACCAATTACAGTGTCCGTTTCGAATATTTCCAACAAATCAATGGCATTATCGATTTGTTCCGCTGCTCTGAACGGAGATTCGATGTAAAGAAGGGTGATGACATCGGGTAGAGAGAATTTCGTTTCGACCATCCGAAGTGCGTGAAGAATTGTGTCTTCGATGTAAGTGTTGTAGAGGGCTAAGCTTTTATCCCGTTTAACCACAAATATACGAGCTCCATAGATTCTGTCGAGATGCTCAATGATGTAAGGGTCGGGTGTGGTCACGATCACTTGACCGATGCGCTTTGCGGCAAGTGCAACGTCGATCGTCCACTCGATCAGGGGTTTTCCCGCTAAAGGTCGTAGAGCCAGAGAACCCGGGTCGGCAAAATCGCCCCGGACAGGGATAACGGCAAGGGCGGTCAATTTGCTGCCGTTCTTTTTTGCATGTTTTTCCAATATTTTTGAGCGCGTGTTTAAAATTTTCGCCTCATCTTTGGTTAGATTTTTAGTGTGCTGTCGATAATAAAATAGAGGTAAATTAACGTTTTGCACACTGTATTGCCGGATGAAACGAATCCATAAATCATATCCGTCCTGGCACCGGAGAGATTCGTCGTAACCACCCAACTCCTCCAGGCATTTCTTTCGTATCATAGTACAAGCGCCGTGAGCCGGCTGATCCAAAAGGGAAACGTTGTTAAAATTGTGCCGGCGCACGACTTCAATCAGATTTCCGCTTTCATCGACGACGTAATAGTCTGGAAAGACAAAGCCGAGATCCTCGTTTCGCTCCAAATTGCTTGAAAGAATGGTCAAAGCGTTCTCGTCAAGAAAATCGTCGGCATCCAGCCGCATGATATATTTGCCCCTGGCGGCACGAAGGGCGATGTTGTTTGTGACGCAAAGCCCCTGATTTTTCTGGTAAATGGTGATTACCTGAGGCAGATCCCTATACTTTTCGATAATCTCGCGGGAATTATCAGTAGAGCCGTCATCGATGATCAGCAGTTCGAAGTCTTGCATACTTTGGGCAAGAACGCTTCTAATCGCCTGATCGAGATATCGACCATAGTTGTGATTGGTAATATAGACCGTCACAAGTGGTGTTTTAGATTCATTCATAGTATTACCAGCAAAACACTCATGTTAACTTCTTCCAATCGAGGTCTGTGCAAATGGACGGTGGGATCTGTGGCTGGCGCACTTTCTCATTGATGGAGAGTAGCTTTTGATGTGAATGAAAGAACTCCACAATGTCGTCCAGACGGTAGGATAATAACTTGCCCCGACGGCGCATCGCTTGTAGAAAAGCCTCGATCACTTCGCAGTCTTCCGGAGTATCGAGTGTCAGACGCCATGGTCGAGCGTGATTTTCGTCCACAGGCACTTTCGCCGTACGGAACTGATCCCTGTGGCTTGTAATATAGTCCGTCAGGTACTCAGTCCCTCCACAGTCGTGTGCGGCGTTCCAGATTGCATGGAGTAGGTCGGCGTCGAAGACCTCCACTTCCGTGCCACCGGGCAGTGCTTTAAGGTCGGAATATTCGGCATTTACTCGGAGATGGTATTGAACGGCGCGGTCCGCGTAGTCCGGGTCCACAAGAATATCGTCTCCGGTTACCCGCAAGATCAAATCCACAGGATGTCCTTCAATCGCTCCGAGCATTCTGCCAAGGACGTCGTCGGTCGGACCCCGGTGCCATGAAACCCCAGAATTGGCTGCCAATTCGACCAAGACATCATCCTCAGGTTCCATCGTTGTACACAATACGATACGATCGATGGAGCGGGCTTGTTTCAACCTTTCGAATAAATGCTGCAGAGCAGGCATCCCGGCGATGTTAATCATGGCTTTTCCGGGGAGTCGCGTCGATTTCATTCTGGCCACAACGAGCGCCCAAACGACCTGCGGTACATCTGAACGTGTAAGCGGTTCTTCCTCCGGGCAATCACGTAACAGGGGCCTACCCAAGAATTTCTCCCATTCAACGGCGTCGGCCAAAGGAGCGGCAGTACGTTTCATCGCAAGGTCTCTTGCGGACAATGTATGTCCCTGCTTCAGGGGCTCGGTTGTCACCCATTGTTTCTTTACCTGTTTGCGGTATTCTCGCTCTCTGCTCGTAAAAAATTCTGCACTGTCGCCAATAGCAGTTTTTGCTCGTCGGACCATCTCGACAAACCGGGCGAATTCATCGGGATTGAGTGACGAATGATAGTCGACGCCGCGTGCAGCTCTGTTCAGAGTAATATGCTTTTCGAGGACGCAAGCACCCAATGCCATAGCTAGCAAAGGCAAAATCGCAGCAAATGGGTCATCGCCGTCGACATGGTCCATGTAGCCGATGTCGCACCGGTCTCCGAATATGTCTTGGAAGAATTTCAGGCGCATCAGGCACGAATCTTCAACTGCTGTAGGATAACCTTGAAAGCCATGCATCAGGACTGGCCTTTCAACCTTTGCCGTTGCAAGTATGATCTTCAAAGCTCTGCCTATCTCGCGAACGGTGCTTCCTCCAACACCGAGAAGAATTCGGCCTCCTATGTGCGATAAAGCTTCGAGAAGAGGTGCATTGCCTAAGTCTGAAGAATGTACCTTGAATTGGGAAATCCCGCAATCAATGGCGGTTTGCAGAGATTGAAATCCGAAAATTTCACAATAAACGGACTGGTTCTTACTGGTGAAATGCGTCAGGATCCGATGCCAAGTATCAGAGGGAAAAGATTGCCTTTGGAAGTGCTGATAGCGGGGATGGAACGTTACAAGGAGTTCGTTCGCAGAGTATACCTGAAATTTCACGGCATTGGCTCCGGCCATCAATGCCGCTTCGGCAAGCTTGATCGCCGTGTCCAGGTCGCCTTGATGAGCGTTGGCGATTTCTGCGATGATTTCAACCTTGTTATGCTTCATCGGTCAACCTAACCCTGACCCAGCGATATGTATCTTTGAAAATGCAGCGGCGGCAGATAGGAATATCTTCGATACGTCCCTCACAATGCCTGCGGCGTACATCGTTCAGAATGTCGCCATGCCAGATTTCCCTGAGCGTTTGAACTTTTTGCGGGGGGGCGATGTAGCGAGCCGGCATCTTTACTTGGGAAAGCAATTCAAATCCCTTCTTTCCCCTTCTCACGTTGTCCAAGATGGCTTCGTAGTCTCTGTCGGCATGCTCAATAGCTCGAGCATCAACGTATCCGATAGGATATTCACTGCCCCAGTCGTAGCAACACATGTTGACGCGTCCGTCATATGTCACCACCAATCGCTGATAAATTTGCTCGCACGGCAGTCTTCCGGTTGATATGAATAAATTGCCGTCGAGGTCGCGCCAATGGGCTGCGGATTTTGGTATCCCTCTTTCTTGAAGATAATTGCCCAATACCTTTTGGATTTGTTCATCCAAATCCGACAGCCTTCCTCCTCTTTCTGAGTAAGCCTTTACGGATACATCATCGACGCAATCAGAAAACAATTCGAAGAAGCAATCCTGTTCGGGAAAAGTGTCCTCGGTTAAGATCATCTGTATCTTCGTTCTGGGATATGCTGCACCCATTTCCCTGCGAATGCGCGCAAAGCGACGGATATTTTCATATACCTGTTCGAAACGATTTTTTTTGAAACGACCCACCCGCATTTTTTCATACGTTTCCTTGGTGCCGCCATCGAAGGAATAGATCATCAAATCGAGCCCTGACTTGATTAACGCTTTGCTTTTTGCCTTATCGAGTGTCACGGCGTTCGTATTGATGATTGTTTCCAATATGCCGGCTTTCTTGGCATAATCAATGAATTCAGACAAAAGGGGATGAAGCAGCGGCTCGCCGCGCCAATTCAATTTGATCGACGGCACCCCCAATTCCGCGCACTGATCGATGATAGCGTAGTACAGTTTTTTATGCATTAACTTGTCCGGCGTTACGATCCATTGTCGAAAACAAAATTGGCACGCCAAGTCGCAAATTGCAGCAGTTTCGATGTCGACGCATAAGGGCAAAAAACCGGATTGCTGAAAGGAATCGTGATGAAGCGAGTGCTTTATGGCATGTTGCGGATTATTACGCCAAGCTTTACGGTATTGTTGATACTTCTCTTTATACTCAATTAGCAACTGACCTGCCTTGTCTGTTCCTATCTTACCGAGAGAGTGAACATATGCTTTATTCACGTGCATATTTCCACGTATATAAGTCAACCCCTCTTGCTCGCTGTCATGATGACTTTGAATAGAATATTTTCGTTCTTGTATCATAGACGATAAATTTTTTTTGAGATTAGATTAATGATAGTGCAAATTTTTGTAATGCCGATAATTATAAGCATAAATTATATTTCATTCCATTTTCCATTCGTTTGCGATGTAAACGACGCCTGCATTACCAGTTGATTCATGAACATGACCAGGGGCAACGACGTCAAAGATTTTGGCGTTGTGAATAATATCTTGCACTAAATCGCCAACACCTCCAATTTTAATTTCCAATACATATTTGCCCGGTATAAGATTAAAAGCATAAAATGAACACGTTAGAACATTTATTCCCTCTTTTAAAGTCATTTTTTCACGAATTTGATTGGGAATTCGTGAGTAAACGATGATCGTTCCAGATTGATCAGAAATTTTTAGCGAAGATTGCGGAACGAAAGCCATTTCTCTCACTGCATGTAGCTGAAATTTGAATCCTACAAAACTACCTACCTTAACTACGTCGATTTCTCTCCCAAGCTCGTCCATCATCTCCACACTTGTAACTCGTACCTCACCCGCCCCAAGGCGCTGAGTCAAGAATTTATTTTCTTGAACCTCGTCGGTCGAAGATCGCATAGCCTGATAGTACATAGAAACAACTCCAGAGGATTCCCCGATGTATCTTGCGGTTCCGTGATTCAAGAGAATCGCCCTGGAACACAACCGGGCCACCGTGTAAATATTGTGTGAGACAAGACATAGAACAACCCCTTTCTTCAGAATATCGTTTTCAATATATTGGAAACATTTTTTTTGAAAGGCTACATCCCCCACAGCAAGAACTTCATCCACCAATAAAATATCCGGAGAGCTGTGAGCTGCTACAGCAAATCCAAGGCGAACATACATACCACTGCTATAATTCTTGACTGGCATATCCAAGAAATCACCGATATCAGCAAAGCTCACAATTGAGTCAAACTTGCGATTTATCTCAGAACGGCTCATACCAAGTATTGCACCGTTTATATAAATGTTTTCGCGGCCAGTCAGCATGGGATGGAACCCTGCGCCCACTTCGATAAGCGCCCCTACCCGGCCCCGGACGCGAATAGACCCTTTATCAGGTTTGATGATGCCGTTAAGCATTTTGAGCAGCGTGCTCTTGCCCGATCCGTTCGGCCCAACAATGCCCAGCGTATCGCCCCTCTTAAGTTCAAAGGACACATCCCGCACTGCCCAGAACTCGTCTTTCCGCAATTTATCTGATTGAGTTGGAAGCCCCAGAAAATCGCGGGCAACGTCCTGGGCGCCGTAAAACATGGAGCGTCGTAGGTTAGTAGGAAATTTCTTTGAAATCCCTTCAACACTTATGGCTATGTCTTGATTCATACTTCCTTGATCCCTTGCGAGAAAATCATAGACTCGACCGTCCACCCCAGTTGTGCAACATCAACTGCAAGGCTTTCAAAAGATCAAAAACAGTGTTCACAGATGGATCAATATCAGTATGGTAGATCATCGGAGTTCCCATAAAGTTCTCACGATAATAGCGCGCCTGGCTCGCAGCGAACCCCCAGATCAAGGTCGGGCATCCTGCGGCCAACGACACCAATACAGCACCAGACATGCTACCCAATGCTATAACACAGCGTTTCAACGCCTCAACCTGAATGTCCATCCGATGTTCGGACGATACGTTGATTAAGTCCAGGCATCCAGGCGGCACGCCATCCGCGAAATATGAGCCGCCAGGCTCCCCAAAAATCGCCACAAGGCAATCCGACCAAACGCTCTGCAGACGTTGGATCAGTTGAACGTACTTCTCACTGGACCAATTCTTGTCGGTACGCCGTATCACCCGATAACGGGGAAAGATGGCGATCATCTTTCGCTCGTCCGGCATAATTCGGCGAAAGGTTCGTTCCCCTTCCGAGGTCGGCTCAAGATACTCAAGTAATTGATACTGGAAATCTATGTGCTTGATCACGGGCATGTCGCTGGTTGGGCGCATCCCCTGTGGTATTTGCAGGCCAAACTCTAGTCCATCAGGCTCGTAGCGATTCGCTTTCCAGGGCACGAAATAGACCGTATCTTCAGGCAATCGCTGTTTGAATTCAGCCAGCATCACCTCTGCTTGCGGTTCTACGTCGGGCTGATCCATGGGTTTCTCGACCCAGACACGATGAGGCCGGTGTAAGTGTCGAAGCGGGCCAATTACGCTTCGTATCGTGTACGTTTCATATTGTTTGCCTGGATATCCCCTGCGCCAACCGTCCGTGTAGTATCCGTGCCCAGAGATCCCCAATTTCAAGAAAGAATCAGGTAGGGGCCAGAATTCGTCTACGTAGGGATAGAATGGCTGTCGGCCCGGAACACTGGCGGCAATCTTGCAATAATCCCTGAACTCCCCCTTGCATACCTTCCGCACCCATCCCTGCCAGAACAACAATTCCCATCCAAACTCACCGATGAATGGGCCAAAAAAAACGGTTCTCATATCGATCAATCCCAAAAGATTTCTACGTGAGTTTCTCACGCATTTTCTTTAACACTTTCTTCTTTTCAACAGGTGATCCATTTAGTAAAACATCCCAATTATCACTCATAATAAAACCCATCCTGATGCAGGTATCCTTTGAAACATAAGCATGTATTCCCATTCTCCCCATAGGGATAATATTCGTGTAAGAAATTTCTTCAATTTTTTCATCCACAATATCTAAGTTGCGTTTTGTGCTCACCGGATATATATGCGTTCTTGTATCATACCAAATATCTACGATTTCCTTCTTTAGCACTGATGTCGTATAAAAAGAGGCTTCTTCAACATATGCATCCTCACGGCAACCATCTTTCCAAGGAAATGCATAATCAAGAAGGGAGTACTCGCTATCAACATAGAACTGCTGTTTATATTCCATGATTCGGGTAAAGTTGTAGTGGTTTGGGAAAGAGACGATATAAGTTGGCAAAACGAATGCCTCAGATTTAACTGCAACATATACTTTTGTCGTATTGATAAACTCCAGTCTTTCAGATAATGGTATTGTAGAAACTATAAGATCCCCACTAATTTCATCTCCATCAACCATGATCTTTTTTAAATCCTCAGAAAGTTTTGCTTTTCCATTGATAATGTTAACGCCTTTGGTCATTCCCTCCCACATTGGGCTAAAGTTGCCAGGATGGCCTTGCCATTTATCACCAAACATCCCGCTTGATTTTGGCTTTAAACTGAGATTCCGGAACTTCGCCCACTCTGCGTCCATATCCTTAGGATGCATCTTCCATTGTTTGATGTTATAATTTTTAACATACATCTCATACAATATTTTACCTATTCGGCTTATGACATAGTTTTCAAAATTTGAAAAATCAGGTTTCTCCAGATTAACATTATAGAGTTCAAATATCACCTTTTCAGGTTCAGGCAGTTTTAAAATATTATGAATCGTGATTGGGAAATCGTGAAGCGAATTGCTGTCAACGGTTCCATCGACTGATAAGCCTGGATGGTATTTCCCATCGGGAGATGGGGGTTTGTGCTGTGTTAGGAATTCCTCAAATACTTCCTTCAAACAAGGTTCATCTGTATACATAATTTGGGGTCCGAATTCATACGGTATTTTCTGATAAAACTTTGTTCTTACTAACCCACCAATTTCTCTCTGTTCGACTATTGTTATGTCCGAAACGCCTTTTTTCTTAAGAAAATAAGCAGCCACACATCCGGCAGGACCGCCTCCCAGAATTAATACTTTCATTTTATACTGCAGCCGGAATCTATGAGGTGTTGCGATCCTGGATTATCCTTCGAAAGGCATAACAATTACCTAAATGCGCTCCGCAATACGTAATTCTACCAGATGAAAAAAACGCCAGCCAATTAAGAATAATAAGAAGGAAAATATACTTGCCCATACAAGACCCGAAGCGTCAGTGAGATGGCCGATAAAAACAATATCTCTCGAAGCAGATATAAGAGGTGTCAAGGGATTGTATTTCATGATCCAAAACATCACCCCTGTTTCTGGAACAGGATAAATCACGGGAGTAAGAAATATTAAGAATGAAGTCATTATAGTGACAATATGCGATGTATCACGAAATATCACATTGATGAGTGTCAGAAAAAAACCAAGGCCAAGAGTCAACATAAAAATTGGCAATAATATAATAGGTAAAAGGAAAAAAGTCCACTTCGGTGAAGTTTGAAAGACAACCATCGCGATAAATAAAAGCAACAAGCGTATAAGAAAATCAACAGCTATAATACCCATAGACGAAAAGACCAATGCTTCCTTAGAAAAATTTATTTTTGTCACTATGCTTCCACCTGATACCAGAGCATTAGCACATGTTGACAAACCCCCTGAAAATGTTTGCCAGATTGTCATCCCAAACATAACATAAACTGGGTATGGAATACCTGTACCACTGATTTTGAGTAATCCTGAATAATTAAGTAGTACAAAAGTGAATGTTGCAACTAAAGGTAGCATAAGTGCCCAAAAAAATCCTAAGATTGTTTGGCGATATCGAGCCGAAAAATCACGCATGAACAATCGCCAAATTAACTCACGGCTGCTGATCAATTCAATGAACATCTCGCGCCAAATTTTGAAGCCCCACCCCATTTGAGTACTTGGAGTGTAGATCCTTTCCTCAGAAACACTTGCTTGACGACTCTGGGTATCTTCAGAAGAATCCGTTGACCTCATTGACAACCCTCTCCTATAGAGCAATAAAATTCTTTCAGTTCCATTTTATCTTGCCTGCAATGTCGGATTGTATCGGAGGTAACTCTAAAACAAGTCCGGATTTCGTGGGCTGGATCTGCGTTTTTTCTGTGGTTGTCAACAGCGATTAATCTCCTGTTTACCACAGAACTCTCGCATCACTAACTGAATCTCCGCTACGTTCAGGGAATCTATACCAGTAGATGTCCTTAATAACGCTCAATATAATCTATTCCACATCGTTGCTTATTGCCTTAGCAATCAACAAGGCATTCCAGGTAGATTCATTTACAGTTTGTTCCAGATTAGGAAACCCACTCAAATGTATTAATTGGTGCTGCGTCAATTCAAGAACCAAAGCCAGCTCCTGAGGGAAGAAAAAACGCATTCGATGCAATTCCTCGCTTTCATTCACCACCCGTTGGTTATTCAGCCGCCACATTTGAAATCGTACCTCACACAGGTGACGGTAAACATCCAAAATGCTAGATGCAACACGAATGATTTTGCCATCGACTGCCGGGATAACCTTTACTCGATCACAAGGACGTATGCTCAAGACGGCAGGGCCATACCAGACGTCTGCTGCCAACAGTCCCCCTGGTCGCAAATGACGACGCACGGTTCGCAGCGCTGTCAGCACATCTTCATTGGTCAATTGATAACTCAGAACAGCAAACATCATGAGCACGGCATCAAAATACCGGGCCAGGTCCAGGGTGCGGATATCGCCTTGGAGAAAAGTCAGCCGGTCAGCGACCACGGGCTCCAGAAGATTCTGGACTTTGCGCCGGGCATGAACCAGCATCTCGGCGGAGCGATCAACGCCCGTCACCAGATAGCCCCGGCGGGCAAGGATGATGGCATGGTTCCCGGTGCCGCAACCCAGGTCAAGAATTTTATGGACGTTGCCATCACCATAACGCTTGAACACTTCTTCCAACAAGTCGCACTCGGCCTCGTAATCCTTGTCACTGTAAAGCAAGTCGTACTGATCGGCGTATTCGTGCCCAAACACCCGCTCACTCATGCCAGCACCTTCCGCACCGCTTCGCAGATTTTGTCCAACTGGCTCTCGGTCAGCGCTAACCCGGAGGGCAGATAAAGCCCCTGCCGCGCAATCCGTTCGGCGATGGGATAGCGCTCGCCACGAAACAGGCAGCGCACGGCCACTTGCAAAGCCGTCGTTCCGTTGTTAACGGGGACCCCATACTTCATGCCGCAGTAGGCTGCCCATTTTTGCTCAAATTCTTCAATATATTTTCCGGCTGAAGATATCCATCCGGTTTTAAGGCAATCCATGACATATTGAATTTCCCTATCGCCAATGAGAGGCTCATTCACTGGTATCATTTTCAATCCCTTCGAACAATACCTTGTCATTATCCTTGCCTGAATAGGGCCCCTGCTTGACCTCGATAATTTCGGTATCTTCGAGCATCTTAAGACCATGCCCGCCGGAACAAAGAAATATTGTATCTCCGGCACGAAGTCGTCTCGAAGTGATATATTTTTTATTTGTAGTGTAAAAATTAATCACCAGTCTCCCTTTTTTTATAAATAAAACTTCCTGGGTTAAAGTGATTTTTCTGCGGATTTCTCTGTGGAAATGTGCCTTTATGATCCCATGCTTTTTATAGACGATATAACCCAATTGTTGGGAAAAATCAGGGGGACTGAAAAACGTTGTTTTTTCAGAGGTGTAAATGGAGTGTAATATTATCGCTACCAGTTGATTATTGTGCTTTATTTCTTCATAATTTTTTGCTTCCATCCAGTTACTCCATATTAAGTTGAGGTCATAACTCTCATGTTTCAGTCATGTTCCGGATTTGGTTTCTCCATTTCAAAATAACTGCAAAAGCTTATCTTTTTTCTCCCAACGACTTCGAGAAAATAGGCTTATACCATTCGATTGTCTTTTTTAATCCTTCTTTAAAAGGCATTTTGGATTTGAAGCCAAACTCAGACTGCGCTTTAGAGGTATCCAGCATCCTCCTCGGCTGGCCGTCGGGCTTTGATGAGTCCCAGATGATTTTTCCCTTAAAATCCGTAAGCTTGGTGCATTAATTGAATGGCCATAATGGCGTTATCGTAGAAAAATCTACCGGGGTTTTCCTTGTTTGCTCCGATTCCACCGACAACGGCCGCGAGATGAATAATGATGTCCGGCTTCTGGTCATCAAACATTCTTTTAATGTCTTCGAGTTTGCGCAGGTCGTATTCCGGAAGATCAGCGATGAAGATATTTGGACATCCTCGATCTTCTTTAAGCTTCTTGACAAGACGACTGCCGAGAAAGCCTTTCCCACCAGTTACTGTGATTCTTTTTGTCTTGAGATCAATCATCGAGTCTTATTACGGTGAGGATTTTGCAGATCAATGGTTTTTTCCGGGGTGCTCTAAAAGAGCTCGTAATCCAAAGAGCATGAGCCGCGGCTGCCTTAGCACGAGATGCCATATCATCCGCGCAGCTTCATCCCGGGGAATCCGTTTCAGAACCTCTTTTGCGGGCTTGTTCAAGAGGCTCAAGAGCCTGACGTAATCCTCCTGGCTGAAACGATGAAGCAATTTCCGGATCCAGCGATGAATTGTGAGCTCCAGGCGCAACGCCCGAAGCCTCCGGCTTTCTCCTCCATTTAAAACCGCCTCTGCCACGCCCAGTGCTCCGAGGAATCCGCTTACAACGCCGCCAACCGTCGTCACTTTCACATGGCAGGCCGCGTCGCCGACAAGATAGACTTCACCGCCGCCGATTTTTCTGCGGACGGGAAGCCATTCAGACCAGAGAGGGACCTGCGCTTCCTGGAATTCCAGCGGCTCGAGATTCTTCTTCTCTAAAAAATGCTCGAGCGAGGCGCGACTCGTTTCTTTATCATCCCCGATTAACCCCAATACGCCCCTCTGCCTTGACTCCGGGATGAGCCAGAAAAAATAGGGCGTCTCATCCGGGATAAACCAGATTTTTGCCAGATCAGGAGCATATTTTTTCGGGAGGTTGACGACCGCCTGGATGAGATGAGCCAGGCCAAGCGCCGGCCATCCGGCGCTTTCCGCAACTCTGCTCATCGCCCCATCAGCACCGATGACAACCCTTGCCGTCTTCTCCTCTTCGTCGCGATTCCCATTTTTCTCGACAGAAAAGCTCAACCCTTTGCCGTTTGAGCCGTTGAAGCGGAGGAACTTATGTCCCATATGGATCTCGGCCCCTTCGGCCTTTGCCATCGAAGCCAGCGACCGGATGACGAGTGACCGGTCAATGACAAGGTCTGGATACACGAAGGGGATCGTTGCCATCTTCCCATCTGTAAAGAGCTCAAACCCATGAATCTCGTTGAGGATGGCGTCGTTTTGAAGCGGGAAACAAAGCTCTTTTATCTTGCTGGTCACAATGAGGGTGCGTGATGCGGGAGTGAGTTCCTCGGCCGCATCAAAAACCCGGACGCTTGTTCCTTTTCGAGCCAGCTCATAAGCGGCGAGCAGCCCCGCGCCTGAGCATCCGACGACTGCGACATCCTTATTCATTTTTCTTTCTTTCATGTTATTCAATTTCGGGGAGATCCGCGATCGATAGAGCTGGACAATTCCGCTCTTCGCGCAGCGTTCTATCGAGATAAGGGCCTAAAAACCCTTTGCCTCCCGTGACCGTTATTCGTTTGGTTTTTAAATCGATCATTTGGGGCTAGCGTTTGTCCCAATCAAGGTTTTTCTGACGAAGGATCTTTATGCCCTCACCGGGACATTGAAGTCCGGCCGACTCAAGATCGGCATCCACCATGATTTTTACAAGTTCCATGAAGGAAACCTTCGGCGCCCAACCCAACTCACGCTTCGCCTTAGATGTGTCGGCTCTGAGGGATTCGACTTCCGTCGGACGGAAATAAACAGGGTCAATCTCCACGTAATCTTGCCAATCCAAGTTCATATAAGAAAACGCTGCATCCATGAATTCCCTGACTGAATGAGTCTCCCCGGTGCCGATAACGTAATCATCGGGCTTATCTTGTTGAAGCATGAGCCACATGGCTTCGACATAATCAGGAGCATAGCCCCAATCCCGTTTGGCATCGAGGTTGCCGAAATAGAGCTTCTTTTCCTTGCCTGCGAGGATGCTCGCCAGCCCGTAGGTAACCTTTCGCGTGACGAACGCTTCCCCACGGCGGGGGGACTCGTGGTTGAAGAGAATTCCGTTGCAGGCGAAAAGGCCGTAGCCCTCGCGGTGATTTCGGACCATCCAGTAGGCGTAGACTTTGGCGGCGCCGTAGGGGCTGCGGGGGTGGAAGGGCGTGGTTTCATTTTGGGGAGGGGGCGCCGCCCCGAACATCTCGCTGCTCGAGGCCTGGTAAAAGCGGGCTTTGACGCCGCTCCGGCGGAGGGCCTCGAGGAGGCGCGTCGTTCCCAGCGCAGTGACGTTCCCGGTGTATTCGGGGAGGTCGAAGCTCACGCGGACGTGGCTCTGGGCGCCGAGATGGTAGATCTCATCGGGCCTGAGGTTGTAGATGAGATCGGTCATCTGCTCGGAATCGGCCAGGTCGCCATAGTGGAGAAAGAGCCGGACATCCGGAAGATGAGGATCTTTATAGAGATGGTCGATCCGGCCGCGGTTGAAGCTACTGGAACGGCGAACGAGGCCGTGGACTTCGTAGCCCTTATGAAGAAGAAATTCGGTAAGATAGGAACCGTCCTGGCCGGTGATTCCGGTAATGAGCGCTTTTTTCATATAAAAATTCTTACCCGGGAATACTCAAATAAAGGAGGCATTGAGCCGCTCTTTATCTACAGTTTCGAGATGCCTTCTTTGATCGTGTACCGGATCAGGTCGGCCTGCCTGTGGATATTAAGCTTCTGCATCAGGTTCCGCCGGTGGACCTGGACGGTGTTCAGGTAAAGATTGAGTTTTTGGGCGATTTCCTTGTTCGTGCAGC
>Ga0315279_10002092_pt1 | contig 30989 bp, 25 predicted proteins | sample YL17G06_20_MG_FD_203694 | JGI IMG/M metagenome (GOLD analysis project Ga0315279, IMG submission 203694) | Sediment microbial communities from Yellowstone Lake, YNP, Wyoming, USA - YL17G06_20 | ecosystem: Environmental > Aquatic > Freshwater > Lake > Sediment | place: USA: Wyoming | collected...
TCATTGCTGGAGGTGGGCACCGGCTTCCATCCGGAACTGACCGGACGGGAGAACATCTATCTCAACGGCGCCATTTTGGGTATGCGGCGATACGAGATTGATCGCAAATTCGATGAGATCGTGGCTTTTGCCGAGATCGAAAAGTTCTTGGATACGCCGGTCAAGCGATATTCTAGCGGAATGTACGTGCGCCTGGCCTTTGCGGTGGCTGCCCACCTGGAACCGGAAGTCTTGCTGGTAGATGAGGTACTGGCCGTGGGAGACGCGGCCTTTCAGAAAAAATGTCTGGGGAAGATGGGGGATGTGGCAAAGCAGGGCCGGACCATATTGTTTGTAAGCCATAATTTGGTCGCAATGCAGAGCTTGTGTAGCCGTGTCATCTGGTTGAACGATGGTAGGATGGTGGACGAGGGGCAAACAAGTCAGGTGATATCCGACTACTTACAGACCTCTTTCTCCGCCGTGACCGAACAGGTGTGGGATGACATAGCTACGGCGCCTGGCAACAGCCAAGTGCGCCTACATCGGGTATGCGTCCGACCAGAAACTGATTCACCCTCAACCATCATCACGATGCAGACGCCCTTGGTAATAGGGGTCGAATTCTGGAACCTGGTGCCTGACGCTCGCCTGCATGTCACGCTACACCTGTATAACGAGCAACAAATCGTAGTCTTTACTACCGCTTCTTGCCAGGATCTAGAATGGTGGGGCCGTTCCTTTCCGGTAGGCCTTTTCCGAAGTGTGTGTCAGATTCCCGGCAACTTTCTAAACAGTGGGATACACCGGGTGTTGTTGCTGGTGGTCCAGAATACGGACACGGTGATCTACCGGCATGAAGATGTGATCGCGTTCAATGTGCTTGATTTGGACAAGCGACCGGGACATTGGTTCGGCAAGGAACCAGGTGTGGTGCAGCCTCTACTTGAATGGAAAACAGAGTATCTGGACGGAGGTGTGAAAAATGGGAAGTAGACCCAATCTACCAACACCGAGTAACGTCCGCGTTGTCAAGTACGTCCTTCTGGTCGCACTGGTCCTAAGCCTATTCCCTGGGCCTATCGCGGCGGCTCCGCTGCCAGCCCCGACACTGCAGACTTCGACCTTCCCTGTACCCGCCGTAGCCATTCACGTCTCAGAACTGACCCTGGCTTTGGAGACGATGCCCGCCACGCCCCCCACGCCGACCGGGTCAGGCTATTCAGGCTTTCAATGGTGGACAACCGCCTGGCATTACTATGTGATGTACGAATCATTGGAGGAGGCCCTCCGCTCCGATGGCACGCCATTTACGACAGTCAGCGATGGAGACATTAGTGCCGGCCGTCTGCTCAACCCGGATGGCTCACCGAAATACCCGATCGTGATCAGTCTCGCCTCGGAAGCGATCGCTGACACCGAGATCGTCCCTCTGCGGAGTTATGTGGCCGCTGGCGGATTCCTGTTTGTCGGCTCATCGGCGTTCACGCGCAACCCGAACGGGACGACGCGTGGCGACTTTGCCCTGGCGAACGAGGTGGGTTTGCACATGGCAAACTCGAGCCTCCAGAACTGGTATCAGAACACGACCTTCAGGAAGGTCACCGAGCACCGGCTGGTGTCGCACATTCCGACCGGGACGCTGACGTGGCGCATGCCCTTGTATGCAGATCAGCAACCCTGGATCATATTTCCGACCTACGTTATCCATGGAGCCAACTACGTCTGGCAAGTGCAAGCCAGCAGCGCATCGGTGATCGCTAACGGCGACTCGGGCCCACTGTTGGCAATCAAATCATACGGTCAAGGGCAATTCATCTACCACGGCGCTCTGGAGCCGCTCGTCGGGCATGGTGGCTACGATGCAGGCATGTATGCCTACGTCATCTATCGCAGTGCGATTGAATGGGCCTTTGAGTCAGCCAATCTTCCGCTCGTCAAGCTCAGTCCCTGGCGATATCCCTACGACGCAGCGTTTGTTGTCCGGCACGACTTTGAAAACACTCCCAGCCTGATTCAGTCGATTGAAGCATCGGCCCAGGCCGAGAATGCCGTCGGGGCCAAGGGCGATTACTATTTCACCACCGGCACGGTGCGGGTTGGTTCAGAAGACACGCAGCTGTCCAATTCGCAAAAGACGCAGGAAATCACCAGTCTACGGAGAGCCGTGTCCCTCTACGGCGCGACCATCGGCTCGCATAACGGCGGCCTGAAAAATCCATCGAACACATCCTTGTCACCTGCAGACTACCAGTACTGGCATTGGGGACCGGACGAGGCCCTCGACACGCACCCGGCGGGTTACGCCAATGGCAAAGCTTATGCCTACACCTCAATTTACACGTCTTTTCTGGATGTTCAAGGCTGGCTGTCTGGCTTGGACAATGGCCGCCTGGGCTGTGGCGCCGCGAGCAACTGCCCACGCACCTGGGTCTCGCCGTTCTTCAACGGAACTCGCGAAGATTCGTACGATATTTTGGAACAGTTGGGCTCCATCACAATGGGTGACCAAAAGATCGGCCCATTCCCGCATTGGACGCTGTCAACGCAAACAGCGGGCAAACGCTACGATCATGTCACGTTGCCGGTCAGCGACTGGTATATCGGAGCCGACGTTGCTCAATCCATGGAGGATGGGCACACGGCCTCAACCGTCCAGGCGTTGGTGGACTATTACTACAGCCTCGGCGCACTAATCAACCTGTATGGGCATAGTTCCTCAACTGGCGGACTGCAACAGCAGTATGTCACGTACAGCGCTGCTAAGCCAAGGATTTGGGCGACCAATGCGGTCGGGGTGTACGATTGGTGGAAAGTGCGGTCTAACGTTATTGTCACACCGACCTATGGCATATCGGGCAACACGATTATCGCGGGAGCATCAATCACCGGTGCGATCGATCCCGAGACGTCCATCGAGTTGGTTATTCCGAGTCGCGCCAGTTCGATCATCACTGGCGTTCAGGTGTTCATCAACAACGCACCGGCCAACCCCGCTGATTATCGCATGACCGACCATGGCATGAAAGTAAAGGTAGGCGCATCGGGTTCGACAGTGGAAGTACATTACACCTTCATCCCTCTCAACGCGGTGGTGTTCTGGGATGACTTGGACCCAGTCAAGGAAACTTGGACCCACGCGGCTGCTCAAGGTACGGATGATTGGAGTCTGTCCACAAACCACTCACACAGTCCTTCTACCGCATACTTTAGTAGCGAGCCAAGCACGGTCAAAGACGATTATCTTTTGACACGGGCATTCGTCGTGCCAGTCAACGCGCAGCTGTCTTTCTGGCACACCTATCAGCTCGAACCCGGCTATGACGGCGCAGTAGTCGAGATTTCTACCGATGGTGGCGCGACTTTCACCGATCTGCAATCACGTATCACGCAGGGTCCATACACTGGTCAGATTTCCAACGTGGATGGGAGTCCGATTCACGGACGATGGGCCTGGACTGGCGGCAGTCTGGGAACGATGAGCCAAGTCGTGGTTGATCTCAGTTCTTACACGGGCCAAAACGCGATTGTGCGCTTTCGCTTGGCAACGGATGTTGGGACGGCCGGTGCTGGGTGGTACATCGACGATATCAGAGTTGCTGGTTCTTCCACCCAAAGCAACTATACGTTGGCAGTCAACGTGGTCGGCAATGGCTCGGTGGTGAAGACACCTGACCTTCCGGCTTTTCAATATGGCAGTGTGGTTACCCTAACTGCGACACCCACTGCCAGCTGGAGCTTTGCCGGGTGGAGCGGTGATCTAACGGGCAGCGTCAACCCGCAATCCCTCACCATCAGTGGGGATAAGGTCGTCACCGCCACCTTCATTCAGAATGGATATACGCTTGCTGTCAACGTGGCAGGTAATGGCACAGTGGTCAGGAATCCTGATCGGGCGGCTTACAACTTAGGGGAAGCGGTCACATTGACTGCCACCCCGGCCGCCGGCTGGACCTTCGCCGGGTGGAGCGGCGACCTAACAGGCAGCGTCAATCCGCAAGCCCTCACCATCAGTGGCAATGAGGTCATCACCGCCACCTTCACCCAGAACGCGTATATGCTGACAGTCAACGTCGTCGGCAGCGGCACTGCGGCAAAGAATCCTGACCAAGCCACTTATCACTATGGCGATGTTGTCACGCTGTCTGCCACCGCCAACCCTGGCCAGAGCTTTGCTGGCTGGAGTGGTGATCTAACGGGCAACGCCAACCCGCAATCCATCACCATCACCGGCAACAAGGTCGTCACCGCGACCTTCACTACGAGCTTATTCTCGGACGATTTTACCCGGCAACCCTCAGCCCCCAGCCCCCTATCACCCTGGACTGCACAGCTTGGCACGTGGACAGTGTCCAACGGTGTGCTGCAAGGCTCTAACGCGCTCAATCAGTATGCCTGTGCCTATTACTCGCCTCAGCCCGCTTGGACAGACTACACCGTCCAAGGTCGCTTCCAATTCCCCGCTGGCGCGTTCGGCGGTGGTCTCGGCGGTCAACTTGATCCCGCTACTGGCGCTCACTACGGCGCATGGATCTACCCCGATGGTTCGGCCGGCGGCTCCAACGTGTTGAAGTTGGTCAAGTTCCGTGATTGGACCACCTGGAGCGGCTTGCCTATGCAGCAGGTCAATCTGCCCAGTGTTGGCATAGGTTGGCACACCCTCCAGATGGCCTTCAATGGGAACCGGATCCGCGTCTATTATGATGGTAATCTGATGATAGATGTGACCGACAACAACTACGACTCCCGACCCGCTTACTTGTCCGGCGGCATCAGCCTCGATGCCTGGACGTATACAACAAGCTATCTCATGACCGTCGACGACATCGTCGTCCAGTCAGCGTCAAGCAATCCCACTTACACACTAACGGTGAGCGTGACCGGCAATGGGAGTGTGGCCAGGAATCCTAACCAAGCCACCTACAACTCCGGCGATGTGGTCACGCTGACCGCCACACCCGCCGCCGGCTGGAACTTTACCGGCTGGAGCGGTGACCTGAGTGGGAGCGCCAATCCGCAAGCCATCACTATCACCGGTAATAAAGTTGTCACCGCTACCTTCACTCAGAACCAATACAGCTTAGCGGTCAACGTCGTCGGCAGCGGCAGTGTGACCAAGAATCCTGACCAGGCCACCTACAACCCTGGCGACGTGGTCACACTGACTGCCACACCGGCCGCCGGCTGGAACTTTACCGGCTGGAACGGTGACCTGACCGACAGCGCCAATCCGCAAGCCATCACTATCACCGGTAATAAAGTTGTCACAGCTACCTTCACCCAGCAGAGCCAGTATACCTTGGCGGTCAACGTCGCCGGCAGCGGTAGCGTGACCAAGAATCCTGACCAAGCCGCCTACAACCCTGGCGACGTGGTCACACTGACCGCTACACCGGCTGCTGGTTGGAGCTTTGCTGGTTGGAGTGGTGATCTGACAGGCAGCACCAACCCACAGGCCATCACCCTCAACGGCAACAAGGTCGTCACAGCTACCTTCACCCAGCAGAGCCAGTATACCTTGGCGGTCAACGTGGTTGGCAGCGGCAGCGTGGCCAAGAATCCCGACCAGGCCTCCTACAACCCTGGCACGGTGGTTACATTGACCGCCACACCGGCTGCCGGCTGGTCCTTCGCCGGCTGGAGCGGTGATCTGTCTGGCAGCACCAACCCACAGGCCATCACCCTCAACGGCAACAAGGTCGTCACAGCTACCTTCACTCAGAACCAATACAGCTTAGCGGTCAACGTGGTTGGCAGTGGCAGCGTGGCTAAGAATCCTGACCAGGCCACCTACAACACTGGCACGGTGGTTACATTGACCGCCACTCCGGCTGCCGGCTGGTCCTTCGCCGGTTGGAGCGGTGATCTGACGGGCAGCACCAACCCGCAAGCCTTCACTATCACCGGTAATAAAATTGTCACCGCTACCTTCACTCAGCAGAGCCAGTATACCCTGGCCATCAACATCGTCGGCAGCGGCAGTGTGGGCAAGAATCCTAACCAAGCTGCTTACAACTCCGGCGATGTGGTCACGCTGACCGCCACACCCGCCGCCGGCTGGAACTTTACCGGCTGGAGCGGTGACCTGAGCGGGAGCGCCAATCCGCAAGCCATCACTATCACCGGTAATAAAGTTGTCACTGCTACCTTCACTCAGCAGAGCCAGTATACCCTGGCCATCAACATCGTCGGCAGCGGCAGTGTGGGCAAGAATCCTGACCAAGCTGCTTACAACTTCGGCACAGTGGTCACGCTGACCGCCACACCCGCCGCCGGCTGGACTTTCGCCGGCTGGAGTGGTGACCTGACCGACAGCGCCAATCCGCAAACCCTCACCATCCGCGGGAACCAGGTCGTCACCGCGACATTTTCGGACATCATCTTTGCCGACAGCTTCGAATCTGGCAATCTGTCCGCCTGGTCATCCGCCGCGACCGACTTTGGTAATCTCAGCGTGACTGCTGCCGCGGCGTTGGTCGGTACCAGGGGGCTTCAGGCAGTGATAAACGACAATAACTCCATGTACGTCAACGACGACACTCCCAACGCCGAGCCGCGCTACCGGGCACGCTTCTACTTCGATCCAAACTCGATCTCGATGGCCAACGGCAATGCGCACTACATTTTCTATGGTTACATGGGCACTACAACTGTTGTGTTACGAATCGAGTTCCGTTTTAGTTCACGCAACTATCAGCTCCGCGCCGGGCTAAACGACGACAGTGGAACCTGGAGGACCAGCGATTGGTTCAACATCAGCGATGCGCCGCACTTCGTAGAAATAGCCTGGCAGGCTGCGACGGCCGCTGGCGCGAACAACGGCTACCTGACGCTGTGGATAGACGGGGCCCAACGAGCCAATCTGACCAGAGTGAATAACGACACCCGGCGGATAGACCGCGTTCGACTCGGGCCGGTGTCAGGAATCGATAACGGCACCCGGGGAACGTACTACTTCGATGCGTTCGAGTCGCGGCGGCAGACGTACATTGGGCCATAGCAGGGTGGATAGGCCGTCTCGGTTGGCCATTGCGACCGTGGCTCAGCCGATCTCCACCCTGACTCTACTTTTGGCACGGACTTTGTCGACCCTTTCCTGCCGTGGGTTGTGCAGCTCGGCGCTTGGGTCGTGACAAATAGCGTGTTGCAAGGCTTGAGTCAGCCCTTGCGAGATGGAAATGTGCATTATTACCCCAGCACAGTCTGGACGGATGACGTGGTGCAGGGACGAGTGTGGGTGCCGACAGGAGCGTTTGGTGGGAATTTATTTCACGTGTATCATGACGGTGTCCAGGTGATGGACGTTACCGACAACAACTTCGACGCTCGCCCCGCCTACACCAGCGGCGGAGTCAGCGTGGACCTCTGGACATACACGGCCACCTATGTAATGAACACCGACGATATCGCCGTGCGGACCTCAGCTCCTTGACATTCTGGAGAAGACAAATGAATGGGTGATACTGTAATTCGCGCTGAAGGACTTGGAAAAAGATATCGAAGAGGGGTACAGCAATATAGTAAGCCTCATCACGTATGATGGAAGAGATGTTTGGGGGATTGCACAGTGCAGCAGAATCATGCACACTCCCGTGGTGGAAGAGCCAGAATTGCAGCAAGTAGAAATGCTGGCTAGCAGCCTGTGCGCCGTTCCTTTCGATGAACGTTTTCTTGAGGCGTCATGGACTTGGTTGAACGACGAAGAGATCCGCCAGCTCACTATGACCCCGACCTTCACTAAACCTCAGCAGCTCGCCTGGTTTGCGAAGTTGGGCGAGCGCAAAGATTATCTGATTTGGGGCATTGAGCTTGATGGAAAGCCCATTGGAGCATTTGGCATCAAGAACCTGGACAGCCGTTCTGGTGAGTATTGGGGATACCTTGGCGACAAGAACTGCTGGGGGCAGGGAATAGGTAAATGGATGGTAAGCGAAGCAATTAGGCGTGCTAGAGACTTGGGCATACAACGCCTGTGGTTAAGGGTCTCGCAGGAGAATATCAGGGCCATCAAGCTCTACATGAGTTGTGGCTTCAGGGTGCGGGAAGGCCAAGGCGCAGTGACATTGATGGAGCGTGAGGTGTAATGATGAGTATTTACATTCGTCGGTACACTGCAGACGATGCCGAAGCATGGGACAAGCTGGTTGAGGAGTCATGGAACGGTACTTTTCTGCATACCAGACGATTCCTGTCCTACCATGGTGACCGGTTCCAAGACGCTTCCTTTGTGATCGAAGACGAGAATAAGCGCATCGTGGGAGTATTCCCGGCAGCCATTGATCCGGCGATGAAAGAGCGCATTGTCAGTCATCCCGGCATCACTTATGGGGGTGTCGTGCACAACGGTTCACTGCATGGCATAAGGATGATAGAAGTGTTAAAATCCATTTGTGAAGCATGCCGCCAACTTGGTTTTCAAGTGTTAAGATACAAGGCGGTACCCCACATTTACCATCGCATACCGGCCTCGGATGACCTGTATGCACTTTCGTGCCTGCCGGCACGGCGCTACCGGTGCGACTTGGCAGCAACTGTTGATCTGGCCAACAGACCGCCTCTTGCCAGCCGTAGACGTCGCAGCCTAGGGAAAGCCAAGCACCGCGGTGTCTGTGTCGGACAAGGTGCTTGCTATCTTGAGCCCTTTTGGGCGATTCTAGAAGAACATCTCTATAGTCGCTATGGTGTAGCACCAGTTCATGAATTGCGGGAAATCCGATTCCTCCAGTCACTATTTCCACAGAACATTGAATGTGTGGTGGGGACGCTTGATGGTGCGGTCGTCGCCGGAATGGTCATATTCCAGACTCATCAGTTAGCGCATTGCCAATACTCCGCGGCAAGCCAGAAGGGATACGAAGTATGCGCCACCGATCTGGTGGCCGATCACTGTATTGCCAATGCCATGGCGGCTGGAAAACGCTATTTCGATTTTGGCGTCAGCACTGACCGGGAAGGAACATGTTTCAATGAAGGGCTGTACCAGTTCAAGATCGAGTTCGGCGCTGGCGGGGTTGTATACGAATTCTACGAAATCGCCCTACAGACCCTATCTACGAATTGTGAGATCTTGTGACACGCCGTCACGCAATCGCGGCATTGAACTGTCGCACTGCTGTTGAGGAGTGCGCCTCAGCCTCTACTCGAAAGTGTATGAGCCCCGATGCAAGTTATGAAAGGTATCGCCGACCTCCTTTCAACATGCCTTAGGGTTCACTGGGCGAGCCCATACATAGAGTCCAGGAGCAAACAGTGACGGTTAGATCGTGTCGCATCATAGAACTGCCCAAGATCACCGATCCGCGGGGCAACCTAACTTTCATCGAAGGGGGACGACATATTCCTTTCGAGGTCAAGCGCGTTTTTTATCTGTATGATGTTCCTGGGGGCGAAAAACGCGCCGGCCATGCCCTAAGACGATGCCATCAGTTCCTAGTCGCCAGTTCGGGCAGTTTCGACGTAGTGCTGGACGATGGTTCGCACAAAGAACGCTATCACCTTAACCGATCCTACTATGGCCTATATGTTGCGCCATTAACATGGCGTGAAATTGACAATTTCAGTTCGGGCTCGGTCTGCACGGTATTGGCTTCCGAGTTCTATGATGAAACAGATTACTTTAGAGACTATGTGCAGTTTCTCAGTGCAATTAGGGGGCACGTCGAATGAACAACGTATATAGCATTCCAGCGAACGCTCCAGTGGGCATCCGTGCCGTGGTTGCATTAGGCAAAAGAGTGCACCCTCTTTGGCAGAGGTTTCTGACCCGTTGGCGAAAATATCTACTGATTGCTCAAATAGAGTCGTACGGAGCACATGGCGAATTGCATGCCGGAATTCATTATGATCATCCTGTGAGGTTTCAAGGATCCGGAGCACTGATTATTAGACATTATCCGAAATAACGAATTTGGCTTCTGGTCTCGACGCATCGTTGACATCACATGGCCCATATAGACCCGTAGAGAACCATTGAGGCCCTTTGACACCCAGCAAGATGCAATGACGTCAAGGCCTTCATCGCGCTGAACTCCTATTTCGGATAAAGTCTATTGAAGAGGACGTTCTTCTAGGCTACCATCTCGCAGGTTCTAACACAACTGCAATTCTGCTCCAACCGCGTGATCCGGGATCCGTCATCCGGATCGGTCGCGGAACGTGCGTGATGAATGGAAGTGAGTACCTTGCCCGGACGTCTATCGCCATTGGTGCCAACTGCCGGCTTGGACCAAAATGTGTCATTATGGACGCGGACTTTCACGGTGTCGCCCCCGAGCAAAGGGATACGCCAGGAGAGACCAAGCCTATTGTAATCGAAGACGATGTATGGTTTGGCAGCGAGGTGATGGTTCTGAAAGGTGTGCATATTGGTCGGGATGCAGTCGTTGGCGCCCGGTGTGTTGTAGCCAAGGATGTCCCAGCCGGTGCTATTGTCGTAGGAAATCCAATGAAAATCGTAGGTACTGTATATGACCGCGGTGTCAAATCGGCCTAAGGTAAGTGTTTGCATAGCATCCTACAACCACGCTCAGTACTTACCAGAATGCCTGGATAGTATTCTGGCACAGACATACCAGGACTTGGAGATCATCATCGTGGATGACGGGTCTACCGATGGTAGCCATCAGATACTGCTGGACTACCAGCGCCGCTTCCCAGATAAAATCCACTATGACAGGCATCCTGGGCATATCAACAGAGGAATCTCTATTACTGGCAATCTGGTGATTAGACGGACCCGAGGAGAGTACCTGGCATGGATAGGATCGGATGATGTCTGGTGTCCGGATAAGCTTGAGCACCAAGTCGCCCTGTTGGACAACGATCCAAACCTCGGGCTCGTTTACAGTCCCGTCCACTTCATTGATGGATCAGGACAGAAGTTGCCCGGCCTCTTCGGCGTTGACATCTCTCGCGATCCCGACCCAGTAGCACGCATGCTTGATCAATGTCACGTGCCAGCGATGGCCGCAGTCATTCGGCGTGAATGTGTTGAGAACGGTGAACTCTTCGACGAATCACTCATTTACAGCGACTGGGAGTTATGGGTTCGCATCTTGGCTCATTGGCGACTCGGGTTTGTCGATAGGCCGCTGGCGATGTATCGCGTCCATAGTCACAACGCGTCTATAGGAAACAAACCGCAGACTGACCTACAACGCGTGCTTGCGGTCATGACTGCACTCCGGCAAAAGGCTACCAGTATAGGCGGCGCACTTGCAAACCCGCGCAACAGGGCCAAGATTGAGCTACACATTGCGTATCTATTCTTCGCTCTAGGAGATACCGCACGAGCTGAACAAAGCCTCGATCTGGCTTTTGAGATCGACTCCTCGTTGAGCACAAATGTCGAGTACTTCAACGAGTGGCTGGAAAGTAATAAAGCAAAGTATGGTCAGCCAGCTTCTCCCTTTCGTGTTTGGGCCATCTCTCAGCTTATTTCTCCTGCCAGACATCACAACAGAAGATTGGCCCAATCGCAATGGGGCAAAGCCGCTTTCGAGCGCTATTTTGTCGAAGAGGGGATCGAGCGAGGACTCAAGCAGACTCGACCGATCAGCGACACGGAGGTATTTGAAGAATGGCCGATCGGTGTGAAAGTGCCACATGCGTGGAAAACGTTGGCGCTCAGAAAGATCTATCCAACTTTGCTATTCGAAAGTCAGAAAGTGGGTGATATCCGAAGAGTGCGTCATTTTTGGCTTAAAACTGTTCAATATGATCCTTCCTGGCTGCGCAACCGAGGGGTGTGGTCGATTGGCGTGGATGCTTTTCTAGGGCGGCGAGTAGCGGGTTGGCTACGAGGGTTGGGGCGAAAAGCAAGAAGAGTAAACTTCCATCGGGCTTGAGCAATAGTATGAGCTCACTGAAAGGGCGCGGTGTACGCGGCTAAGCGCATTTCTAGCCCAGCGGCTGAAGTAGCACAGTACCCTATACCATGAACGTCGATGACATTAGTGTAAGGATCGGAAATTGGGGTAGCAATAGAGGGCGGATGTAAACCTGGCCATTACCGGTGTACCATCATCCACCCCCGTTGTAATAGGAGAAGTTAACTTGACCGAGATAATCGGTGGCATGTTCGGTTTGCAGGCAACTCCGGATCCGAATGCGAATTTCCCGCCCTTTTTATCCAACCGAAGCATTTACCTGGTCAACGCGCGATCGGGCATATGGTTCTTAGTGGAACGGCTGGCACCTCGACAAGTTTGGTGCCCTTCATACTTGTGTCACACTATCCTGGCAGCCGTCAAGAACAGCACGGCAAGTACTAAATTCTATCCAGTCAACTATGATCTGGCGATTCCCTCGTTTGATTGGCTCGACCAGGTGCAGCATGGTGACTTGGTCATACTGATAGATTACTTTGGTTTCAGCAGTGATTCAGCTTGCGCGGTTCAAGCGAGGGAGCGCGGAGCCTGGGTTTTGGAAGATGCAAGTCAGGCCCTGCTCTCCGGGAACGTGGGCCAGTTTTCCGATTTTGTTGTGTACAGCCCACGAAAGTTTGTGGGCATACCGGATGGTGGGATTCTGTGCCTCAATTGCGACGACCCTTTTCAGGGTGTGAATTTTGAGACTCCGCCCCCCGAGTGGTGGCTGAGTGCCTTTTTGGCTTCTCTCTTGCGAAGGGAGTTTGACATTCATGGAGGAACCCGCCCATGGTTTGAACTGTTTCAAAAGACCGAGCCTAGCTCTCCCGTCGGGCCGTTCGCCATGAGCGAACTCTCCCGGGTGCTCTTGCAAAATAACTTTGACTACTCGGCGATCGCCCAGAGGCGAGCGGATAACTATCGGGCCCTGGCTGACAAGTTGGGCAACCTGGCACTTTTTCCGTATCTACCTGAACAGATCATTCCGCTCGGATTTCCGATCCGTACACAGGAGCGTGATAGAGTCAGACAAGCGTTATTTGCCCACGAGATCTATCCACCTGTTCATTGGCCAATTCAGGGAGTGGTTCCTAAAGAGTACGGCGACAGTCATAAACTGGCATCCGAGATTATGACCTTACCCTGTGATCAAAGATATGATGGGGATGATATGGACCGAGTGGCTCGACTGGTTGCAGAGGTACTGGAATGGTAACGGGATATTTGCACCCTCAATACGCAGAATCATTGAGTGAGTTCGGCACTCCGCGCGAATTGCCCGGTTGCGGTGGGTGGATCTTGGAGCGCCAAATACCGGAATTCCCCGACCGCGATGCCATGGGATGTTATCCGATATTCGTGTGTCAGGACTGGTCCCAGCTCGCTCTTGATCTCCAAGACTTGGATGATCTAGTCAGTCTGGCCCTAGTCACGGATCCGTTTGGGGAATATGATGAGGCCTATCTGCATCGCTGCTTCGATGTTGTTCTCCCATTCAAGGAACACTATATCGTTGATCTCCAACGTCCGATAAATGAAATCGTCTCCCGACACCATCGCTATTACGCTCGAAAAGCATCGGAGAATGTTCACATAGAAATCTGTAAGGAACCAATACGATATGTTGACGAATGGGCGGCTCTATACACTGCTCTGTCTGATAGACACAGCGTCACAGGCGTAAGGGCATTCTCAAGGACAGCTTTTGTCAAACAGTTGAGTATCCCGGGGCTCGTGATGTTTCGGGCGACCTATCGCGGCACAGCAGTTGGAGCGGCACTTTGTTTTGTGCAAAAAGACGTGGCCTATGGCCACCTGATGGGGATCAACGAGGTCGGCCACGAGTTGGGAGTCTCATACGCTCTATACTGGTCTCACCTTCCTTACCTGTCCGATAAAGTTCGTTGGCTTGACTGGGGCGGTACGTCGGGTGTTCAGAATAGAGACAGGGACGGCCTGAGCCAATTCAAGCGTGGATGGTCTACCGGCACTCGGACCGCTTATTTCTGCGGTAAAGTGATTAACCAAGAGAGATATGCGGCGCTCGTAGAGGCCAAGGCGCCTCCCGAGACGAAGTACTTTCCGCCATACCGGAGTGGCGAAATGGCATGATGCTGCTACAAGATGGCAATGCGCAAGCCTTGTTTCGTGGATGGTCTGATGAGACCAACAATTGCTGACGAGGAGTCAACCAATGGAATCTGTATATTTGCGCGCCCTTGAGATCGGCGACTTGGACAGAACCCACAAATGGCACAACGATCCTGAGTTGTACAGAACAATGGGAATATTTCACTACGTAAGCCGTGCTACAGACGAAGAATGGCTGCGTAAGAGGCAGGCTTTTTCTACCAGCGAACTGAATCTGGCAATTTGCCTGACTAGTGACTCTCAGCACATTGGCAATATCTATCTTCGAAATATTGACTGGATTGCTCGCAATGCAGAACTACGGATTTTTATAGGCGATCAAGAACAACGGTCAAAGGGCCTTGGTCAAGCAGCAATTCGCCTGTTGATTAAGCACGCCTTTCAGGATTTGGGCTTGATGCGGCTGTATTTGTTCGTCCTAGAAGACAACGAGCCTGCCATTAGAGCTTATGAGAAGTGTGGATTTGTGATAGAAGGCAATCTGCGAAAGCATTTCTTCAATGAGGGCAGATTAAAGAACTATCTAGTAATGGGACTGTGCGCCGATGATTTGTCGGAACGAACTTTATGATAATGGCGCAGGACGGTTGCATTATCTAACTGGGAATGCCCCGCTCGCATATAGAGAAAGTTGAGACGAGATTATGGTACAGCATAAATGCATCCCACTTGACTCCCCCACTGAATGGCGGTCTGCGCTAAAGGGGATTAAGCATGGCTTTGCCCATACTTGGGAACATTGCTACGCGATGTATCGCACGACTGCTCTCAAGACCTATCTATACTGCTTTGAAGCAGATGACACTCGAATTGTCTGCCCCGTTGTCGAGCGAGACTTTGAGGGATATGTTGACATCATGAAACCCTATGGTTTTTCTGGTTTTGTCGGAAATGGTGACTGTCCCGAATTTCCACATTACTGGAAAGAGTTTGCTCGACAAAGAGGATATGTCTGCGGTTACATTGGATTGAATCCAATATTTGAGAACAGCACTTATTTTGAGCTAAGCGAGGTTTATCAATACAACACCATTTACGTACTCGATCTGACGTTGAGCGATCAGGAGCTATATGGCAATCTGTCCGAGAATAGGAAAAGACAACTGAGGAATTGGGACAGAATTCGGCCTAGCCTCATTTTGGACAAAGCTGCCGCGAAAGATTTTTTTGTTACTCATTATGTTGATTTCATGCGCGAAAAGAACGCGACGTCCTTTTACTACTTTTCCAAAGAGACTCTGTCATTCCTGGCCGATTTGGACAATGTATTCCTCGTGGGGGCAGGCGATTCTGGAAAATTGACGGCCGTTTCGGTATTTGCCCATACTTCAGACGCGGGCGAGTTTCTGTTTAACGTATCCATTGGCGAGGGGCGGAGCCACTCAGCCGCGTTGACGTGGTACGGAATCAACCGGCTCAAATCCCTTGGGATCCCAAACTTGAATCTAGGTGGCGCGGGCCACGAAGATGAGGGTGTCGCTCAATTCAAGGCAAGATTTGGCGGTCAAAAGCTGCCTCTCAGATGCGTTAAGCAGATTTATCAACCGGAAGTTTATCAACAGTTGTGTCGACAAGTGAACGCCGATCCAAACGACATAACCGGCTATTTTCCCGCGTATAGAAAACCTTGATAAAATAGGGAGATATATCATGTCTGCGGAAAGAATTGACGTTTTGTTGGGGGTGGACACACAAACCCCGATTGACCAATTAGGCATTTTTGGAGGTACACCGGCGTTTGCGGAAAAGCTCCATGTTGGCCGGCCTAACATTGGTGACCGGCAACGTTTATTCGAACGCATCAACGATTTGCTGGATAGAAGATGGCTGACCAACAATGGCCTTTTTGTACAAGAGTTTGAACGGCGGATCGCTGATTTATTGGGAGTGAAACATTGTATTGCCATGTGCAATGCCACGGTAGCTTTGGAAATCGCCATCCGAGCCGCTAGCCTGACCGGCGAAGTCATCGTGCCCTCCTTTACCTTCGTCGCCACTGCCCATGCACTCCAGTGGCAGGAGATAACGCCCGTCTTTTGCGACGTAGACCCTCGAACGCACAACATTGATCCCCGTCGGATAGAAGAAATGATTACCCCGCGCACAACCGGCATCGTCGGTGTGCACGTGTGGGGCCGACCTTGTGATATTAAAGCTATATCTGAGATTGCCCAAAGGCATCATCTTAAGCTTTTGTTCGATGCGGCACATGCTTTAGGTTGCTCCTATCAGGGACGTATGGTTGGCAACTTTGGCAATGCCGAAGTATTTAGCTTCCATGCCACCAAGTTCTTCAATACCTTCGAGGGCGGCGCAGTGGTCACCAACGATGATGATCTCGCTGCCAAAATCCGGCTCATGAAGAACTTTGGTTTCCATGGATACGATAATGTCATCTACATTGGCACCAACGGTAAGATGAGCGAAGTGTCGGCTGCCATGGGATTGACAGGGCTAGAGAGTTTAGAGGAATTCATCACGGTTAACTATCGTAACTACAAGCAGTACCAGCATGAGCTTGAAGGTATTCCTGGCCTCCACGTCATAACCTACGATGAAGCAGAGAAGTGTAATTTTCAATACATTATTCTTGAAGTGGATGAACAAGTCACTCGTATTAATCGCGATCAGTTGGTTCAAGTTCTGCATGCTGAAAACGTCTTGGCCCGGCGCTACTTTTATCCAGCTTGCCATCATATGGAGCCTTATCGCTCCTATTTTCCCCATGCGAGGCTAGTGCTACCTGAAACTGAAAAACTTGTGCAACGGGTGCTATCTCTGCCAACAGGCACAGCCGTCGGTCCAGACGAAATCGGCAAAATCTGCCAGATAATTCGCCTAGCAGTTAAACATGGTGACGAGGTCAAAGCGCGATTGTTGTCCCACCTCGCCGAGATGAATCCATCCGGCGGGAGACAAAATGATGCCTTCTGATTCTTCCAAACTGCTTGTTCTCATAACCGGAGGCGCCGGCTTCATCGGTTCTCACACTGCTGATGCATTGATCCGGGAAGGATATCGGGTGAGAATACTAGATTGCCTGGATTCACAGATTCACGGCCAAACAGGCGTCTTTCCCTCTTACCTTCATCCGGAAATCGAATGTATCCGGGGTGATGTCCGCCATGCCGAAGATGTGTGGCGAGCTTTGAAGGGCGTTTCCTTCGTCTATCATTTTGCCGCTCTGACCGGAGTGGGCCAAAGCATGTACGACATGAAAAACTATACAGACGTCAATGTCTCAGGCACGGCCAATCTCATTGAGATGATCGTCAAACATAAATTCCCTATTAAAAAGTTCGTCCTATCCTCTTCCCGGGCTGTCTACGGCGAAGGCACGCATGAGTGTCCCAACTGCGGCATCGTTTATCCTCCCATTCGCAACCGTGGCGATATGAAGCAAAATCGCTTTGAGGTCTTCTGCCCCAAGTGCGGCCAGAAGACAACCTCCGCAGCCACAAGCGAGGACCGACCTTTGATTCCCATCTCTGTCTACGGATGGACCAAGAAGTTACAGGAGGAGCTATGTCAGTACGCGGCCAAGACCTTTGGATTGCCGATGGTCATCCTCCGCTACTTCAATGTGTACGGCTCCAGGCAATCCCTGATAAATCCCTACACCGGCATTGTCTCCATCTTCTACAGCCGCCTGATGGCCGCTAAAGCCATCTCCATCTATGAACACGGTATTCCCTTGCGCGACTTTGTCCATGTCTTGGATGTTGTGCAGGCCAATCTCAAAGCCCTGGATAGCGATTTGCCTCCGGGCACGGTATTGAACGTCGGAATAGGCGTCGGGACCTCCATTTTTGATATTGCGCGGGCTTTGGCCCGAGCCGTGGGCAAAGAGCCACAGTTTGAGGATCACGGGGAGTTCCGCGTCGGCGATATCCACGCCTGTGTGGCCGACCTTGCGCAAACGAGAAAGCTTCTGGACTACGCACCCAAAATCTCTTTTGAAGAGGGTATGCGGGAGTTTGTGGCTTGGGCTCAGTCCCAGCAGACTGTAGATTTATATCAAAAGACGGTTGAGGAACTCAAAACCTTCGGCCTCTTCAGCCAGACACATTCCAAGGTGAACCTATGAACCCCAAGAAGTGTATCCTCTTTATAGGGGAAGCGGTTTCCCTTGCCCATGTCGCCCGCCCTCTGGTCCTGGCCCAGTCCCTAGATCCGCAGCAGTACGATATCCATTTCGCTTGCGACGCACGCTATCAATCCTTAATAAGCGCTTCGCCTCACATTCACTATTGGCCGATCCGAAGCATTCCAAGCGAAACCTTTGTCAAAGCGGCGGACCGAGGCGGGTTTGTCCTTCAGAAAAAGGATATTGAATCTTACGTCAGCCAGGAATTGGCATTATTCAGAAAGGTTCTTCCTTCCCTTGTCATTAGCGACTTTAGACACACGGTCTCGATAAGTGCGGAACTGAGCCATATCACCTATGCCACTCTGGCCAATATCCATTGGAGTCCTTATCGGATCATGGAGTTCAATCCAGTTCCCAAGTTACCGATGCGCTCCATCGAGACGAGAATCTTGGACAAATTGATGCCTTGGAAGCAGCAATCCGCCACGGCGTCCTTCAATAGCATCCGAGAAAAATATGGACTTGGTCTTTTGAAGAACTATTGTGATCTCGCCACGCGCGGGGATTACACACTCTACACCGAGCCGCCTGGCTTCATTCAAACGATGCCGATGCCGAATCATCATCTTTTCTTGGGTCCTATTCTTTGGTCGCCGGATAGCCCCAAGCCCTCGTGGTGGCAGACCTGGAATCCCAAGCTGCCTTTGATTTACGTCACTCTCGGGTCAACGGGTGTCGCAAAACGGTTGCTAGAGATTGTGCGGGTCCTTCGGGAATTCCCCGTGACCATCGTGGTCGCAACGGCAGGCAGAGCTCAGCTGAAGAACATGCCCCAAAATGTCTATGCGGCTGACTATTTGCCCGGCATGGAAATCTGCCGGCTTGCCTCCGTCGTAGTGTGCAACGGCGGCAGCGCCACTGCTTATCAGGCACTAAGCCAGGGAACGCCTGTCGTAGGAATCTGGAGCAACATAGATCAGTATCTGACTATGATGACGATTGAGCGTGCCGGCGCGGGCCTTTGCAGCAGCGCATCGAGCGATGATACTCAAAAGATTCAAGATAGCATTTCAACTGTGCTCCAAGACTCGCGTTATCGAGCCAGAGCCGCCGAGCTTGCGGAAAGGTTCAGGTTATATGATGCGTGCCAGCACTTCCAGCAGTTCATTCATGATATTCCTGCACTGGCAGGTTAAGCTCGTAGGAATTGCGGCTCACTTAGCTGTAAGAAATAACTTCCGAGTTTTGACTCGGCTTGCAGGCTCCGAAAATCGGAAGTTATTCTTTTACACGTCCTTAGAGAAGTTGGGTGTCGGTTGAGCAGGACCCGGGACTTTACGAAGTCCCCTATACCATCCCCAAACATCTCTTGAATGATGGCTTACATTCCGTCACGATTTATCTACATCATGGCGTCGATCACATTGTCGATGCTGAAATACCGGCTGCGATTTCACTTGATGTGAAAGATCCTGGCGATACCCGGTATGGATAGACGGGTCTCTGGGCCGGTTTAGTCCGTCCTATCTTGCCGTGGAAAGGGAAACGCATCAGCGACATTGTGTTGACCAGGGAGAGTTGAGGATGAAAAAGCTGGACCTCAATGAACATTGGCTTGAAATATTGATAGCGGTGAGCGGCGCACTGATGCTAGCCGTCTTGTTCCTGGCCGACTCAATTGGTTTGAGAGGCCAAGCAGGATTTGGATTGAAGCAGATTATTACGGGCCGGCTTATTTGGATACGGCAAGTCCGAATTGTTTGGAGGGCATACCATTCAAATAATCCGGCTCAGGATCGCCAAATAGCCCAGTCTTAACAATAGTCGCAGGCTGCGCTATCTGGCGCAGTAGGGCCGAGCTTCGCGGTGCAGATTGCCGCCATTTAATCGAGCCGAAAGTGCCCGAATCGCTACCAAACAAACCGGACGGGAACAGCAGATGATGCTGATCATCCTTGGAAGTGACTAATATTACAGCGCAAAGTTGGGAATGTGGCAGGAAAATCGATCAATTTGGCCCGGAAAAAACGAAAATCGCTTCTGGCACCTGGAAACCTACGTCTATAAGAAATACGTTCGTGATTTGAGAGTGTATTTATGGGAGCACCGTGAGTCGGACTAGTGAAAAATCCAGTCCAGTAAAGACAAGAATACAGAACATAGAGGAGCCGTTCGTCTTCAACTTGCTCGATTTCAAAGAGGCTCGCATGAAAGTCAGCGTATCAATGATGACGTATAATCACGAAAGATATATTGCGCAGGCAATCAATAGCGTTCTGATGCAGAATGTGAACTTCGACTACGAACTTGTCATCGGTGAAGATTGCTCTACAGACAATACACGGAATATTGTCGTCGAGTTTCGAGATAGATACCCAGACAAGATCCGCTTAGTGCTGTCTGACACCAGAGTGGGTGGGCACAGGAACGCTGCTCGAACACGGGAAGCATGCCAGGGTCAATACATCGCCGTTCTTGATGGCGATGACTATTGGACTCGTCCGGATAAACTTCAAAAGCAAGTAGATTTCATGGATAGTCACCCTGAATATGCAGCGTGTTTTCATGATGCTATTGCAATCTATGAGGATGGAAGCTCCGAGTCTCATAACTACTGTCCCGCGAATCTGAAAGAGAGGATAACTGTCGAGGATCTCTTGGTAGCAGATTATATTCCGTCGTGCGGATTAGTGTGTCGGAGGGGATTGCTCGGTAAGTTTCCAGACTGGGTTGATACATTGAAAATGGGAGACTGGCCTGCCGCCATTTTTCTTGCGCAGCATGGCCAGATCGAATACATCAACGAAGTAATGGCAGCTTACAGGATTCATGCGGGAGGAATGTGGTCTGGGCTGAGTGCCGCCGAACGGCTTCAGGCGAACCTCGAATTCTACACAAGAATAAATGTCTACATGAATTCTCAGTATGAAATTACTTTAGGCATCGAGGTGTCTAATCGCTGGGGGGAACTAGCGACGTCTTGTGTGGAACAGGCAGCGAAGCAGGGTTCAGTGCGGTCGGCTGTGGACAATCTTTTGGATCTATTCAATCATTGGTCGCTAGAGTCTTCGTTGCCAAGTGCATGGAGGGTCAATGCACTCCGCCGAATCTGGCCAACCTTGTTCTTTGCGAGTTACCGGATCCGTGACTTTTCGGGAGTGCGGTACTGTTGGCCAAGAATGGTGTGGTCTGATCCTGAGTGGCTTCGGAATCGAGGAGTATGGTCAATTGGCGCAGAGGCCTTCCTGGGGCAACGAGTGGCAGGTTTGCTACGGAGCATAGGATAATAGCAATGTCCATGACACGGCCTCGCGTCAGTATCATTACTTCTACCTATAATCGCGCGAACTTGCTGGCACAGGCAATTCGTAGTGCGCTCGCGCAGACCTTTTCGAACTTCGAGATGGTCATCGTCGACGACGGCTCACAAGACAACTCGCGCAGAGTTGTCGAGGGATTTGGCGATCCGCGCATCCGTTACGTGTACCAGCCAAATGCAGGACTTGCAGCCGGACGCAACACAGCGATTAGGCATGCGCGCGGCGAGTACATTGCCGGGAAATCACCGAGGCCCAATCGGACGTTGCGCGCGCGATCGAACTCGACCAGAGAATAGCGGAGAATCGGGGCGAGAGAATATTCCGACATCTGATCGGCTGGGCCTTCGACCCACTCGTTGATGATCCCTTCCGCTATCTCAGGACTGCATTTCGTAACTTGCCAGCATCGGCGGGTCCATTACAGAAACGCGAGTGTGAAGCTGTGGCCCAGGTTGCCATGTCGAAATTCTTTAGCGCCTATAAATCGCAAGACTGGCGAACCGTGAGGCGCATGTTCGCCATCGCAATTCCCAACCAACCATCTTGGCTACGCAATCGCGGTGTGTTGTCGATCGCGACTGAATCGGTGCTTGGCACACGCTTCAAGGCAAGAATCAAGTCGATGCTCCATGGCCAACGGACAGGGTGGGAGGGCTAACATGCCATCAGTAAGTGTGATCATTCCCACATACAATCGCCCCGATTATCTTGCGGCCGCTCTTGAAAGTGTTAGGGGTCAGACTTTCACAGATTGGGAAGCGCTTGTCATCGATGATGGCCCCACGCTCGAGGCTGAGTTCGTCGTACATTCATTGAACGACGCTCGTTTCAAATATCTGCCACAGACGCATGCCGGACGTAGTGCAGCTCGCAATCTTGGAATGAGAGCCGCGCGCGGAAGATATATCGCGCTCCTTGACGACGACGATATCTTCCTTCCAGATAAACTGGCCCATCAGGTAGACTATCTTGACCGCCATCAAGATGTAGACCTAACCGCTTCGGGCGTACAAATCATTGATGCACAGGGAGAAATGCGCCGCGTCTGGCGTTGTTGGCTGACTCAACCGAATTTAACGTTGTTGTCGTGCTTATATTCTTGTCCCTTGGTTCCCTCGACGGTGCTCTTAAAGCGGGAGAGATTAGATCGCTTGGATTACTGGTTCGACTCTAATATGGAATCTGCAGAAGATGTAGACTTCTTTGTCCGTCTGTTGTGTGCTGGTTGTGTAATGGCCTGGTGGCCTGAAATCGTTACATTATATCGGGTCCACGCTGGCAACTCACAACAAGACGGAGCCAGATACAGTCAGGCCTATCAGGGTATGCTAGATCGACTGTATTCTCGTATGGACGTGCCCCCCGAAGTCTTGGCTGCAAGAGATCATCTCTATGCCGTTTACTGGCTGAGTGGCGCATGTTTCTGCTATGCTACCAGGCACATTGAGCAAGCACAATTCGAACTGCTACAAGCAGTGACCCTCCGGCCACAGTCTACACAGGGCAGTTTGCCTACCATTGTGGAAGCAGTCGCCAGTTTTGCTAACGATTTCCGCGTGGATAATCCTCAAGAGTATATTGACCTTGTGTTTGATCATTTGCCGCCATCTTTATCTTTCTTAGAGAGACATCGCAATGAAACGCAGAGCATATTCCATATGCGGCATGTGTTCACGGCTTATGAACACAACGAACCGGTCTCGCTCCGGCACTTGCTGCTTGGCATATGGTATTCGCCGCGTTGGTTGCGCAACCGCGGTGTGTGGTCGATCATGGCGACGGCGACACTTGGGCCAAAGAGAGCTGAGAGGTTGCGCGTCATGATGCGATCAGTGCGCGGCCAGCAGCAATCGAGGGCATAAACTTCACAAATCTTACAAGGAGAAAATCTCAATGGGCGAACGAGTTTTAGTGACAGGCGGAGCCGGCTTCATCGGCTCGCACTTGGTAGATGCCTTGCTCACTGCCAGGTATGAGGTGCGCGTGTTCGACAGTCTAGAGCCGCAGGTGCATGGCGGGCTGCGCGAGCAGGGACGGTGGCCTGATTATTTGGCTCGTGATTGTGAAAAGATTTTGGGGGATGTGCGTGACCGCGATGCGCTGAAGCGAGCCCTAGACGGCGTGCAAGTTGTCTTTCACGAGGCAGCCGCGGTGGGAGTCGGGCAATCCATGTACGAGGTGCGGCGATACGTGGATGTGAACACCTTGGGCACGGCAACTCTTCTGGATATTCTGGCAAACGAAAAACTTGGCGTCCGCAAACTGATCGTGGCCTCGTCCATGTCCATTTACGGCGAGGGGGCATACGAGTGCGCGCGAGACGGGCGTGTCTATCCGCGTTTGCGTCCAAATGCTCAACTGGTGCAAAGGCAATGGGAAATGCGGTGTCCGCACTGCGGCGAGGCGGTGAAGCCGGCGCCTACCGACGAAGAAAAACCGTTGTACTCTACCAGCATCTATGCAATTTCCAAAAAGGACCAGGAAGAGATGTGCTTGTGCATTGGCCGGGCCTATGGGCTTCCGACGGTGGCGCTGCGGTACTTTAATGTCTACGGACCACGGCAAGCGTTATCAAACCCCTATACTGGCGTGGCGGCGATTTTTTCCTCACGCCTATTGAATAACAATGCGCCGCTAGTTTTTGAAGACGGGCTGCAAAGCCGTGACTTTATTCATGTGAGTGACATTGTGCAAGCCAACTTGCTGGCGATGCAGAGTGACGCAGCGAACTACGATTACCTTAATATTGGCACGGGGCGGCCAGTGACTGTGCTGGATGTGGCGAATGTGCTCAGCCGGGCATTGGAAAAAAACATTGAGCCAATGATAGCCAACCGTTTCCGCGAAGGCGACATCCGGCACTGTGTATCGGATATTTCTAAGGCCCAGCGTGTGTTGGGCTACACGCCGCGCGTTTCGTTTGAGGATGGCATGCAAGAGTTAGCGGCCTGGGTACGAGAACAGCAGGCGGAGGATCGAGTGGAGATGGCCGCTGGGGAATTGGAAAAACGGAGATTGGTGCAGTGAGTGGACTCGGCACGCTTTGCACTTTGCAGGGGCCTCCCCGTCGCAAATGGCTGGACTTGGTCTATGAAGGTTCCTAGCGAGGTCAGTTCCCATGACAATACGTCTCAAGCGACTTGAAACACTCTGCCCAGGATAGGTGGCCGGTCGTTGTCCATGGTACCCGCACCCGGGCGATTATTGGCGCGGCGACGCGGCGGGTCGTCAGGATCGTCATGTTTTTCGTAACTACTTTGACAATGTCAAGTTACATAAGCTAACCTGGCTCGCCTGTTAGCTCAAGCACTACCTGTGGCAGGATTAACCCGAATCGGCATGTAGGTGTCCAGATTTGGTGGCATTCAAATACCCCCAGATGTGGCGAAATCTGGGTCAGTCCAGCCATATTTGGCGAAGTTGACATTGTCAAACTACTCGTAACTACTCAGCCATATGACCGCCATATACGGTGTCATTACTTTCGTGGACTAGCAAGGATGGCGTGCGAGCATCAACACAGGCAAAACCGTTTGGTCGCGGGTACAGCGCCCCCCCGATGGCAAAAATAGTGCCCGGTGGGGACTCTGACCGCGAATGAGCATTGTCCTATCTGCATTGACTAAATGAAAATGTGTATCTTACTTCCACGCGGGCATATCGCGGTCTCTTTTCTTTTGATCTTCATAGCGGCGGCGGTTATTTTGGCTGCGCCATCTTTGCCGACTGTTCAAGCCCAGTCTGGAGGAGTGGCGTGGTCAAAACCTGTCAAGCTGTCTCAGGAAACAACGACTGGCCTTCGACCAGCCGTCGCTGCCGATCCATGGGGTGGTGTTCACGTGTTTTGGGCACAAGGCGCAGATGGCATTGGCCCCGCCAACTTGATCTATTACACCTATTGGAATGGGCAGACCTGGACTGAACCCGTGGATGTATTTGCAGGGTCGGAGTGGGTGTCCTATGATGTTCCCTATGCCACCGTTGATTCAAGGGGCCAGCTTCACTTGATCTGGGCGGGTAGTGATGGCCTTTATTATAGTTCTGCCCTGGCGAATAGGGCCAGCGATGTCAAATCGTGGGATCCTCCTCAGATTCTGGTGAGGGCTAGTGTGATGGCTCAGTCGCGTTTGGTCGTTGACAAAGAAGGCGTCCTGCACGTCGTATACTGTCGCCGAGAGCCTGGTTCTAATGTTATGTACCTTCGTTCTCGGGATGGCGGCCTTTCCTGGTCCGATCCAATCGCAGTGTCCCAAGTGTTGCCTACTGATCCCCAGGTTCCCGACATGGTTCGAATGACGATGGATGGGCATGGTAGCCTGCACCTGGTGTGGGCAGAAAACCATCCCCCCGAGTTTGTTGGCCGCCACGTATATTATGCGCGTTCCGACGATCAGGGTAAATCCTGGACTTTACCGGTGGATCTCTCGGATCTGTCATCGAATACAGACTGGGATACCGCCATCAATATTGCGGCAGATGGTCAAGATCAGCTTCACGTCGTATGGACTTGCGGCGCAAGCCCGGGACGTTGTTACCGTTATTCCACAGATGGCGGTCAGTCGTGGTCAGAGATCCGCCACATTTTTCAGGGACTGATTGGTCTTGCCGGGTGGGATGCGATGATAACCGACCCGTATGGTGATATCTACTGGATTGGCACCCTGCGGTACCCGGAGGCATTGTATTTTAGTCTTTTCGCCGGGGGCCGTTGGGCCGATCCTCCCCAGCCCATTATTGGCTTGCAAGATTCGGAGGGACTTGCTCAAGCCCATTTCCCGCAGGTTGCGGTTGGCCAGGGCAATCAACTTCATGTTGTTATGATTGAGCGAGATAACGGCGCTGTCTGGTATATCAATGGCCGTAGCTCGCAGCCTGGTTTGCCACCCGCGCCTACTCCGTCACCCGCGCCTACTCCGTCACCGACGGGGCCGCTTACTGCTGCAGCTCGGCCCGTTGTGATGACGCCGACGCCTGAACGCGAGACTGTTGTTTCATCTTCCCCGCCAGGTCTCTACAACGAGACCGACTTGAGACCTGTTATCTGGACAACGGCTCCAGTGCTGTTGTTGGTGGGCATTGTTATCCTGATTTGCATTAGCCGCTCCAGGCATTGAGGCTTGCATCGTTTGCTCCAATTTGTTAGCGATATGGAAATCCTTGTTGTCTCATCAGTTTTACCATGGCCTTCTATTGGTGGCCGAATTCGGTTCTACAACCTGTACAGCCGGTTAGCTGCAAGGCACCGTATTACCTGGATATGCTCAACCGGAGAGCGGTATAGGTTTGAGGCGAAAGAGGCCGAACAATTCCTGTCGCGGATACTGTCGTTGCCAGCAGAACCAGATTATTATCTTCCTAGCTATTTCCTACCTCGACTGTTTTCCAGAGCCTTAAATAGGTTAAAGTTGAGACGGTTGCGCGACTTGCTTTTTGACCGAGTTCAGTCGCCTGCAATTAGGCATTTTCGCCCGAGTCAGGCGCGCCTCGACTTGATTGCGCAAGTGCTAGATAGCGGTAGGTACGATGTGGCGATATGGGAAGAGGAGTCATTAGCAGAATTAGTTCCTGGAAACATCGCTATCCCAAAAGTAATCACTTTGCTCAATCTCCCTAGTGTTGTCTTCAAGCGCCAGTGCCAGAACGTTCCTAGTAGCTGGAAAGATCGCCTATTTTTTGGGCCTGAATTCTGCAAAGTGGTGCATTATGAGAAGAATCATTTCTCCAGATTCGACTTGGCTGTTACGATGTCCGCTGTAGATCAAGACGTCTTGCGTTCGCGGTGTCCGCGGCTTGAAAGCGTAGTAATTCCGAACGGCGTTGACGTGGACTGTTTTCACCCTAACTATCAAACGGTTGTTTCCGCTGAGCAATTGCTTTTTATTGGAACGTACTCTTATTATCCTAACCTGGACGCTATGCATTTTTTCTGCCAAAAGATACTGCCTTTTATCCGGCAAAAGCACCCCAATGTCCGCCTGTCCTTGGTGGGCCATGACCCTCCGCCAGAACTGAACCAGTATGCCGCGCAGGGTGTGGAAGTGATTGGGGCTGTGCCGGACACGCGGCCTTACCTGGAGCAGGCCAATGTATTTGTTGTGCCACTGCGCGTCGGGGGAGGAACGCGTTTGAAGATCCTCGAGGCGATGGCCATGGGAAAACCCGTTGTTTCAACCAGCATTGGCGCCGAAGGCTTGCAGGTTACTCCTGGACATGACATTCTGATCGCCGATGATCCTGTGGAATTCGCATCTGCTGTAGTAAAACTATTAGAGTGCCCTGAATTGCGCACCGACCTGGCTCAAAATGGCAGGGCTTTGGTTGAGCGGCTGTACGATTGGAACAGCATTGCACTCAAATTCGAGGATGTTCTTGTCGAGATTGCCGGCCGTCAATCGTTGAGAAGGGGGTTCAAGCCGACCAAGGGCCTGACGTTATGCCAAAGGTGAGTGTGCTAATCCCAACCTACAATGCCGGCGAGTTTATTTGCCAGGCTATAGATAGTGTTTTGGCTCAGACTTATACCGACTTTGAAATCATCGTGGTAGATGACGGTTCAACTGACGATACTCGCGAGCGTCTGGCAGCCTACGGGAGCACGATACGCTATGTTCATCAGGAGAACCGCGAGAGGTCGGCAGCGCGAAACCACGGTATTCGATTGGCTGGCGGCGAGTTTATTGCCTTTCTGGATGCTGACGATCGTTGGCTGCCGCAAAAACTAGCCAAGCAGCTTGTCTTGCTGGAAAGGCAGCAGGAACTGGACCTGGTCTATAGTTGGGCCCAGGCTTTCTACGGCGACAGGCAATGGCCGCGCATACTCGGAACGGATTTCGAAAAGCTTGAAGGGCTGGAGGCATTTGAAGGGTTGTTGCTTGGCAAGTCCATCCCCACTTTGACCGTGGTTGCAAGAAAAAAATGTCTGCAAGATGTGAGGCTGTTTGACGAAGCAATTGTGATTGGCGAAGATTGGGATTTGTGGTTGCGCATCGCTCTCCAGTTTAGGATCGGGTTTGTTCCTGAGGTGCTCGCTGACTATCGGCTCACAGGGACCTTTCAGCCTGCCCAAATGGCGCGACACCGAGTCCAGGAGACGCGTTTGCACACGGTGCGTAAAGTGGTCGCGCTGGCCCAGGAACAGAACCTCTGTTTGCCGGCTGGGCTTGCGGATAGAGCGTTGGCAAGGGCCTGGTGGCTTGGCAGTCTCATAGATTATGCCCTTCGAGATGTGTCAAGGGGACAACTGCGGTGTACCCGAGCAATTGAACATGACATCGAGTTCTTTCGGACGGCGGATGCTTGGATCGAAAGCCTCATCGCGTTTGCTATCCACCTCTATGACACCGAGACGCCGCAACAAGAAGCTGAAGAATTCATCAGTTCTGTTTTGGATCACTTGCCAGAAGCAGCAAAACCTTTGCAGCGATCTCGACGGCAGGCAATGGGGAGGCTAAAGGCCGGTTACGCCTTTCAGGCGCTCAAGCAGCGCGATTTTGTTCTGGCCCGCCAGTTGATGCGACGCGCAGCCATGTACTATCCGCCCTTGCTTCGCAACCTCGGAGTCGTATCCATTTGTCTGCGCGATACATGGGCAGATCGTCTCAAAAGTCGCTTCAAGGCTATGCGGATTGCCCCGTGATGAGAATCTGTTTTGTTGCACGCACCTATCCCACTCGTTATTTCAGGGAAGGTGCAGGAATAGACACGCAAGAACTTGCTCGGGGTCTGGCGCAACGCGGGCATGACGTTCACGTGGTGTGTACAATTCGGAAGGGCGCCTGTGGTGACGAAATGGATGAAGGGGTATGTGTCCATTTTGTCTCGCTGCAGCGGTTGCGTATTCGGCGCGCGTTGCGTATGCTGGCCAGAATGCCTGGCCTGCATCAATTCATTGATGTATACGGTGGCTGGGATCTGGCCGAGTTCTCGCTGGGCGCCTGGCTTAAAGTCAGGAGCCTGCACCAGCAGCAACGGTTCGACGTGATCCAGGCGGTGGACACCGGCGGCATTGCCTTGTTTGGTCTGTTGTGGCCCAAGCGTACAATTCCCATTGTGATCAGGGGACATGGCTTTGTGGATCCAGAGTCGCCGGGTATGCAGTGGTGCGGGGCGCGTTTTCAATATTGGCTGGAGCGTTTTTGCTTGCGGCGGGCGGACTATGTGCTGGCCAACTCGTCGTACCTGTGTGAAACGTATCGGGCCAAGTTCGGCCTAGACACTGAGCGCGTGACGGTATTACATACGGGTTTCCACATTCCACAGCCTCCGGTCACGCTTTTAGATATCCGGCAAGAGCGAGGGTGGGGGGGCAATGATCCGGTTGTGCTCTATGTGGGGCGAATCGAGTACTTGAAAGGGTGTGATATACTGTTCTCGGCCGTACAGCGCGCTCGTGAGCATGTGGCTAATCTGCGCCTAGTTTTACTGGGGCAAGTTCAACCCTCATTTCAAAGCTCGTACGACGAGTTTACGGCTCGGAACGCGTCATGGGTGTGGCATCCAGGAAATGTGTCTTCCGACGAGGTCTCGTGTGTCATGTATCAGTCTGCCTTGCTGGTGTTACCATCTCGCAAAGAGACATTTGGGCGAGTGTTGGTCGAAGCGCAATTGCATGGCTTGTCGGTCATTGGGACTGATATTGGCGGCATCCCGGAGATTGTCACTCATGGTGAGACCGGCTTGTTGGTACAACCTGGAGACGCAGAGGGATTGTCGCGGGCGATTGTTTCTTTGGTTGAGGATGAGCCGTGCCGCCGGCATATTGGAGAGCTTGCCTTTGCCAGCGCATCACGCCGTTTCAGCCTGGAGTCTATTGTCCAGCAGCAGAATGCATTTTTTTCTTCTCTTGTTGCTGCCAGGACTTGTCCAGCTGTCCTAAAGCAGGATCTATCATAATGCGCATCCTATACATGACGCATTTTTACCCTCCGGCCCCTTGTGGAGGTGCCGGTTACTATACAGCGGCCTTGGCCGAGAATTTTGGAAAGGCCGGGCACGAGACCCGCGTCCTTTGTGCTGGACGATGGCAGGAAGGTGGGCAACACTTTGGGGGATTTGACGATGATGTTTGCAGCGGCGTATCAGTTAGACGACTCCATTTGAACTGGCGGTTAGCACCCCAGCCGTTCGATTACCTGTATGATAACCCACGTCTGGATGAAGCCGTGCAGCTGTACTTGAACGAGTATCAGCCTGATATCGTACATATTACATCTTGCATTACACTGTCAGCGCGAGTGATATCGATCGTCAAGAAATCGCATGTGCCTGTCGTCGTACATTTAGTTGATTATTGGTTCATCTGTCCCTTGCATACTCTGCTCCGAAAGGATCGTCGCGTTTGTTTCGGCGGCAAAGACGCTTGGGAGTGCCAGAGTTGCTTATTGTATGGGTCAAAAGCGGATCGTTGGAGCAAAGCTGTTTTGTCGGAAAGCGCCAGGTCCTTTCTCTTTTCGCGGTTGGGCCGAATCCCGATGGTCACTCGGTTGCCGGGCCTGATTGGACTGTTAGGCGACATGGCGCGGCGCCGCCGTTACACTCTGCAATCGCTCTGCGTGGCCGATGCCGTAATTGCCCCTTCACAAA
>Ga0315279_10002093_pt1 | contig 30986 bp, 22 predicted proteins | sample YL17G06_20_MG_FD_203694 | JGI IMG/M metagenome (GOLD analysis project Ga0315279, IMG submission 203694) | Sediment microbial communities from Yellowstone Lake, YNP, Wyoming, USA - YL17G06_20 | ecosystem: Environmental > Aquatic > Freshwater > Lake > Sediment | place: USA: Wyoming | collected...
GTATTATGAACTATTGTTGTTACATAAGAGTGGGAAACTTATGTAAGTATAATCCAAAACATTCATCTAAACAAAGGAGTAGGTATATTGAAAGGTGATTTTCCCTTCGCTTTTTAGTATACCAGATTTATTATGACTCATCGTGAGCGTTGGGTTAATTGTATGCACTTTAAGCCTGTGGATTATATACCGGACGAAGAATTTGGCTATTGGTCAGAAAACCTTGCAGTATGGAAACAGCAGGGAGTACCTGATAATGTTACTAATTTAGAAGCCTATTTCCAGTTTGCTCCTCGTAGTGGCGTTCCTGCTGGATTAGGATTCTCTTATGGGTTTGAATCAAAAGTTGTCGAGGAAACGGACAAATACCGTATAATTCAAGATGGTGATGGTGCGAAACAGCAGGTATTCACGGATGGATCATCCACAATACCACACTACATTGAGTTCGGTCTAAAGGGACGTAAAGAGTGGGAAGAACTCTATAAACCCCGACTTGATATTGATAACCCGTCTCGATACCCTGAAAACAGAAGCGATTGGGAACAGATTAAAGCAAGATTTAATGATCCCAACTGGAGTATTCCTATTGGCATCGGTATGAGTAGCCTTTTTGGAGTTATACGTAACTGGGCTGGATTTGAAGGTATCTCTATGCTGTGTTATGATGATCCTGAACTTGTTGAAGAGATGATAACGCATCTGGCAGATATGACCTGTGCAGTGATAAAGCGTGCCGCTTCTGAGATCAAGATAGATTACGCTGCTGGATGGGAAGACATGGCTTTTAATCATGGACCTATAATATCGCCAACCATGATCCGAAAATGGTTGACTCCAAATTATAAACGCATAAGCGACATATTGCGAGCAAATGGCTGTGACATAATCTACACAGACTGTGACGGTAACATAAATGACATGATTGAACCTTGGTTGGAAGGTGGAGTCAACGGCATATTCCCAGTTGATGTTGTAGGTGGGTCTGAACCCATTGCTATTAGGAAGAAGTATGGCGATAAAGTCGTAATGCTTGGTGGTGTAGATAAACACGCCTTGATCGCTGGCAAAGATGCCATTAAAGCTTACATCAAGAAAATCAAACCTTACGTGCTTGAAGGCGGATGGATCCCCCATGTGGACCATAGATGTCCTCCTGATGTTACGTTTGAGAACTATCTCTACTATCTTGATGTGAAACGAGAGACTTTTGGGATGCCTAAAGATGAGGAATTCGAGAATAGACCAGAGGTAAAAAAGATCAAGTCCACATGGAAGGAAACCTCATTGGCTGTTTAAGAAATTAACACGGAGGCAGATATGAAACTTGTCAATTTTGAATCTGGTGGTCAAGAAAGGCTTGGTGCATTAGCAGACGGAAAAATCTATGACCTAAACACCTGCTATGCCTTGTTTCTTATGGGAACAACACGGGAAGTTGCGGGAAAAGCAGATGCAGATGTCCTAACGAGGATGACGGAAAAGGCTAATGCTGAAATGCCTTATCGCATGATTGATTTCTTGAAACTGGGCGATCAGGCAATGCAAAGGGCAGAGAAGATTCTTCAGCGTGTATCAAAATCTTCTAGTGAGTTTCCAAAAAATGCAATACGCAAAGCATCTGAAGTTCGATTCAAGGCGCCCATTCAAAGACCCGGCAAGATACTGTGCCTTGCTGGAAATTACATGGAACACATAAAGGAAGGCGGGAGAGCATTTGTCGGGAAAGAAAAAATGGCTCCTCGTGTTTTCATGAAACCATCCACAACGATTATTGGAAACGGTGACTCCATTATGCTCCCCAAAATAGGAAACAAAATTGACTGGGAAGCTGAACTGGCAGTAGTCATAGGAAAAAAGGGAAAGTATATAAAGTCAGAAGATGCTTACGATTATATAGCAGGCTACACGATAATGAATGACGTCTCAGAACGTGAGCTAATCATAGAAAAAGATCATCGTGAACCCGGTGAATGGAACAGGTTCTTTGACTGGCTGAATGGAAAATGGATGGATACTTTCGCTCCTATGGGACCGTGCCTTGTAACAAAAGATGAAATACCAGACCCACATGATCTAGGTATTAGACTGAAAGTCAATGGTCAGACAAAGCAGGATTCAAATACCGGGAACATGATCTTCAGCATCCCTGAACTTGTGGAGTTTATTTCACGTATAATGACTCTTGAGCCGGGGGATATAATAGCGACAGGGACGCCGGAAGGAACCGGACACGCTATCGGGCAATTTCTAAAGAACGGTGATGTAGTAGAAGTTGAGATAGATGGTATTGGTATGCTCAAAAGTCCTGTAACACTGGAGTGAGTATAAAAACGGATTAAAAAATTAAAGATCAAGATTTGGCATGGTTCACAATCAGAATTACTTTGATTATGGAATATGCCAATTTTTTTTTGTCACCTTTTTGTAAGTAACTGTTAATAAATATTTTGAAATTTTTAATGATGGGTAAAATTTACTGGATTCCCGTTTTCACGGGAATGACAGCACCGACCTTGTTATTCCAGCGAAGGTTGGAATCCAGAGAAAAACACTCAGGCTAACATATTTCAAGCAGGTCTTTAAGAGTTTTGCATCTGCCGGGGTGCGCTAGTTTTTTGAGAGCGACGCCCTCAATCTGCCTGACTCGCTCACGGGTTATGCCGAATTTTCTACCAACCTCTTCAAGAGTCTGAGGCTCATTTCCGTCAAGACCAAAACGCAGACGTATGATCTCCGCTTCACGATCAGAAAGGGCGCTTAAAGCTGTTTTAACGTATTCCCTGACCACGTTTGCAACAGTCTGAATATCAGGCGCTTCAGTCTCTTTGTCCTCGATGAGATTACCCAACATGCTGTCTTCTTCAAGTCCCAATGGGGTTTCCAGAGAGACTGGTCTTTGTGCTATCTGGAAGATGTGCTGGACTTTCTCGACAGTTATGCTCATTTCCTTAGCGATCTCTTCAAAGCTCGGTTCCTGACCGGTTTTCTGAGTCAGCCTTTTAGAAGCGGCGGTAGCTTTGTTAATAGCCTCTATCATGTGAACTGGAATGCGTATTGTCCTGCCCTGATCTGCTATGGCTCTCGTAACTGCTTGACGTATCCACCACGTAGCATAAGTGCTAAACTTATATCCTTTACGATAGTCGAATTTATCCACAGCCCTCATAAGTCCGATGTTTCCTTCTTGAACAAGATCGAGGAAGGATAAACCTCGCCCTACGTAACGCTTGGCGATATTTACTACCAGTCTCAAGTTGGCTTCCACCATGCGCATCTTGGCTCGATGCGCCTGTTCTTCTGCGCTATCAATGCATTCGACGAGAGCGCCAAGCCTTTCAGTTGACATACCAATCTTACATTCTACAATTCCAATCTTTCTAACAATATCTCTTATGGAGTTATCAACAATTGGCTTTTCATCATCCTCGCTTACTATGGTGTCAAAAACCTCACTGATCTGTTCGGAGACAATGGATTTTTCGATCTTTATCTTGAGCGTACAGGCTTCTTCGGACAGATCTTTAATACTATTGACTACCTTCCAGACATCATCCTGAGACAGACGAACCTTGGAGATAGCCTTTATCAGTTCCTGCCTTTTAATTTCGATATTAGCTGTAAGTTCAGCCTCTTCAGGCAATGAAATTTCCTGTCTTAGCCGTTCGTGACTACCTCGCAACTCAATTTCAGTCGTCTTGAGGAATTCAATAGCTTTTTCGAGAACAGATAATCGGCTGGATCTTTGGGCAGTATTTAAAGCATTATCTTCTGAATTATGTTCGTGAGTTATTCTGTTTACTGCTCTGTCTAATGCTTTATTGCAAAGTTTTCTAATTTCAGCAATAGCAAAAGGTATTTCTAGTATAACCTCTTTGATAATTTCCTGCGATTCTTCTATCTGTTTTGATAATACAACTTCCTCTTCTCTCGTCAGTAGAGATACTTTCCCCATTTCGCGCAGATATAATATTGCTGAATCGCCAATCCCGGAGCTTTTATCGGGAGCCAATTCGATATCATAGTCATCATCTTCGGGGTCAGGTATAATGTCTTCAATTTCTACGCTATCAATTGGATCAGGATCAACCTCTGGGTCTTCATCTTCCAATACTGCATACAGATCAGGGATGTCATCACCAGTAGGTGTTTCAACAACGTCATCTTCTTTATCTGCGCTCAAAAGTCTTTGCAGTTCGAATAAGTCAGAGATAGAAGACTTGCCCTTCCCAGATAGGCGAAATTCAAGATTCGATGTCTCTAAGAACGAAAGAACCTGTTTTATTTCTTCGGTTGATGGAACTCTATCCGGGAACGCAGAAATTATTTCTTGGTAGGTTAAGTACCCCTTTGCTCTAACTGCCTTAAGAATTCGCGTATTTACGAGGTCTTCAAGCCTTTTCAATGACTCACCCCTCTAGTTTAGAGATACTTACTGTGACTTTCATAAATATACATATAATCATCAAGATAACATTATAGTCTTTTTAGCTCATAAAGTCAACTCTAAAATCTATACTGCAAAAAATCCTCAACGTTTAAGATTGCGTGATTTTTACTAAAAATAATACCCAAATTAACTTGAAACAAGTACATATCCCAAAAAAACCTTGAAATTGACAGAGAATTGTGATATGCTTATCTATATTAACGGGGTGTGGCGCAGCCCGGCTAGCGCGCATGCTTTGGGAGCATGAAGTCGGAGGTTCGAATCCTCTCACCCCGATTTTTTAAGTAAGAATTATGAATTAAGACGCATGAAGTTGATATTTCTTAATTTTTAACTCTTACTTTTTTACTTTTTATGCCCCCGTAGCCTAATGGATAGGCAGCGGACTTCTAATCCGTTCCACGTGGGTTCGAATCCCGCCGGGGGTGCCAATCTTCAATTTTTAATCTTTAATCGTGTGTGGTGAGTGTAGTTCAATGGTAGAGCGCTAGATTGTGGATCTAGATGTTGGGGGTTCGAAACCCCTCACTCACCCCAATTTTTGTAAGGATGAAGGATGAAGTAAATAATTATTTTTCATCCTTCATCTTTTCTCTCGCGCCCGTAGCTCAGTTGGATAGAGCGACGGACTTCGAATCCGTAGGCCGAAGGTTCGAGACCTTCCGGGCGTATTTAATGTCGTAAAATATTATGGGCCGTTAGCTCAACTGGCAGAGCAACTGACTCTTAATCAGTAGGTTGGAGGTTCGATTCCTCCACGGCTCACCATTTTTTAGTGATCAGTAATCAGTATTAATTATTATTTTGATGATATTAATACTGATTACTGATCACTATTTACTGATCACTTTTGTTATGGGCGTGTGTTGGAATTGGTAGACAAGGCAGACTTAGGATCTGTTGAGTTAACGCTCGTGTGGGTTCAAGTCCCTCCACGCCCACCATTTTTGTATGCCAAATTTAGTAAAATCTGGTTTTCTTTCAAAACATTGTTAAAACGATACCCCTGATTTAATTTGGTCATAAATATCGCCTTAAAAGACTTTCTTGGATCATTACTGATGTGACTCAAGTTTGAGTGACCAAATATCTCCTGCGATAATGCTCACAAGCCTTTATTATTCCAGATTCAGATGATGCACCAAGATTGTACTAAAATGGCAAAAGATTTGGAGGGATCCACTTGAAAATTGACATTCAAGACGTAAGTTTAGATAAGAAAATACTCAAGATCGAAGTTCCAATGGAAGAAGTTAATGAAGAATTCGAGAAAGCTTATGAAGAAGTACGGAAGAATATTGAAATACCCGGTTTTCGTAAAGGAAGAGCACCTCGCAACATTCTGCGAATGCGTTTTAAGGAATATGTAAAAAAAGACGTTATTGAAAATTTAGTTACATCTGCTTATCAGAAAGCTATTGAGGATAACAATATAGATGTCATAGGTACTCCAAACATTTATCCACCTATTGAGCAGGCACTGTTCAGTATTGAGGCAGATTTCCAGAGTGATCTCGATAATACCACTATACCTGATAGCCTAAAACAGGAATTTGAAAAAAAAGATACTTTAATCTCTGAAAAGGCAATTGTTTCTGTTGAAGAAGCGGGTAAAAAATGGTCATTGACAGATGGAAAAAAGAAATACATTATTAGCAAAGATGATGGTAAAACGACCGTCCTTTTAGACGAGTTTTCTGTTAAAGAAAACGAGCCATTCATATTCGAGGTTGCCCTTAACGTAAGACCCAGTATTGAAATTCCAGATTATACGCTATTGGAAATAGAAAAAGGTGATGTTAATGTTTCAAAAGAAGAAGTGGATGAATATATTGAGCGAATGAGAGACAATTCGGCAATTTATGAGCCAATTGAAGAAGATAGACCTATTCAGGACGGAGATTGCCCCACTATTACTTACAGCATATCACACGAAAATAAACTATTAGACGAGTCAAAGGACCTTACATTAGAGATGAAGGAAGATAAGCTGTTTCCGGGATTTTATTCGAATTTGTTAGGAATGAAGCCCGGTGATGAGAAAGATGCCATAATCACTGTTCCTGAAGATTTCAATAATAAAGAGGTAGCAGGTAAAGAAGTTAATCTTTACGTAAAGGTAAGTAAGATTTCTAAAAAGATAATACCCAACCTTGATGATGATTTTGCAAAAGATAAGGGCGAGGAAAACCTTGAGCGATTTACCGCTAAAGTCTGGAACTACCTTGTCGAAAACAAAAGAAAACAACAAAGAGAGACACAAGAATACGAACTGATGTCTCAATTAATAGAAAAAACACAATTCGAGGTTTCGGATTCTTTAGTAGATGAACAGGCAAAGATTTTAACGAGAGGACAGCAGGGACTGAGTCAAGAAGATATTTCAGCGTATCATTCTATGTCAGAAAAAATGCTCAAGAGAACATGGATCATTGAAGAGATTATAGAAAAAGAGGGAATATCTGTAAGTGATGCAGAAATTGAGGCTGAAGTAGAGGCTATGGCTTTGGCAAGAGACAAAGACCCTCAAAAATACATGAGTCAGCTTAAAGCCGCCAACCGTTATGATAGGGTTGTTGATAGTCTTAGAGAGAAAAAAGTATTCGACCTTTTAATTGAAAAATCTTCTATCAAAAAAGGTCTGATTGTATAATACATAAATAATTAAAGCTTTTAAAGCCTTATACCGAATTTAATAGAGAAGGCAGAATTACTGATTTTGGAGGTAAAATTATGGGTCTGATCCCAATGGTTGTTGAAACTACCGCACGTGGAGAACGTGCGTATGATATATATTCAAGGTTGCTAAAAAATCGGATCATAATTATTGGAACAGAGATAGATGACCAAGCGGCAAACTCTGTTATTGCCCAGCTATTGCATCTTGAGCAGGAGGACCCGGATACTGATATAAGTATCTACATTAACAGTCCGGGAGGAGTTATATCCTCTGGATTAGCGATTTATGATACCATGCAGTTTATACGTCCTGAAGTTTCTACATGGTGCATGGGAATGGCGGCAAGTATGGCGGCTGTTCTATTAGCTGGGGGAAATAATGGAAAGCGATACGCATTACCCCACTCGACAATACTGATCCATCAGCCTATGGGTGGAGTATATGGTCAAGCAGCAGACATCAAAATCCGAGCTGATGAGATAATACGAGTCAGAAAAGAGATAAACAATATACTTACAAAACATACTGGACAGCCTCAAGAAAGAGTTGAGATAGATACGGATCGTGATTTCTATATGACCGCTGAACAGGCGAAGGGATATGGAATCATTGATGAAATAATATACAATAGAAATAAAAACGAGAAATTATAACAAATTCTGTTCTTCCGTTACTCGGCGGAACGAGATTGTTTTAAGGAGATCAAAATGCGATACAGACCCCGTGACGAAGACCTGTGTCGTTGCTCATTTTGTGGTCGTACTCAAGATGAAGTCAAACTTTTATTAACTGGTGGTCAAGACCCTGACGTTTTTATATGCAATGATTGTGTAGAGTCGTGCAAAGAGAGAATAGTTGAATCTAAACAGGGAGATGGTTTTGATCCACTCGACATTAAACTACCTCTCCCATCTACTATAAAGACTGCCCTCGATGAATACGTTATAGGTCAGGACAAAGCAAAGAAAACACTGTCCGTAGCAGTATATAACCATTATAAGCGCATAAAGCTGGGTAAAAAAAACAATGACATAGAAATGGAAAAGAGCAATGTTATCCTGATCGGTCCCACCGGTACAGGAAAAACGCTTCTCGCCCGAACGTTGTCGAAATTGCTTGACGTTCCTTTTACAGTAGTTGATGCAACAACCTTGACTGAAGCTGGATATGTCGGTGAGGACGTTGAAAACATAATCCTGAAACTCCTTCAGTCGGCAAATGGTAATATAGCAAAAGCAGAAAAAGGCATAATATACATAGACGAAATAGATAAGATAGCACGCAAAAGCGAGAATCCTTCCATAACTCGTGATGTTTCAGGGGAGGGTGTTCAGCAGGCTTTACTCAAGATACTTGAGGGAACCATAGCCAATGTACCTCCGCAGGGAGGACGTAAACACCCACAACAAGAGTTTATTCAGGTTAATACTAACGATATACTTTTTATCTGCGGTGGAACATTCGTCGGATTAGAAAAAATCATCGAACTCCGCATAGGTAAGCAAACAATGGGGTTCGGTGCAGACGTACGGCGTAAGCGAGAGAAAAAACTTGGTGAAATATTGGTAGAGGTTCAACCAGATGATTTACTGAAATTTGGTTTTATCCCGGAATTTATAGGTCGCTTACCCGTAGTCACTACCTTGCATGAATTAGACAAACCCGCTCTCATCAGCATACTCACTGAACCCAGAAATGCACTGACAAAACAATATTCAAAATTCCTTGAAATGGAGAACGTGAAACTCAAGTTCACTGACGAAGCATTGGTCGCCATTGTAGATAAGGCAATTAAGCGAGATACCGGTGCTCGTGGCTTGAGGGCAGTCGTCGAAGATATAATGCTTGATATTATGTATGAATTGCCGTCCAAACACGGTGTGACTGAATGTGTTATTACTGACAAAGTTATAAATGAACGAGAAGAACCAATTCTAATTTATGGTAATGCGGCGTAATGATTAACTGAATTAATACTTTTGAGTTGCTGTGACTTGTCACAGCAGTGTAAAACTTATACACTCCACAAAGTATTAGATTATAGTTAGAATAAATTAATAATATGATTAAGCGTAGACGCTCTATGGAACAACAAAATAAATTCAAACAAGTAATACTTCCTGTTTTACCACTTCCTGAGCAGGTCATGTTTCCGAACATGACTCGTCCACTCCACGTCGTCAGAGAGCGATCAGTCAAAGCACTAAAATATGCAATAGAACACAACAGCGAAATATTGATGCTGACTATGAAAGAGGTTGCTGACAATCCTGATCTGGATGAACTCTACGAAGTAGGTACTATCGGGAGAGTTTTGCAATCGCTTGACCCCAAAGATGGCAGTCTAAAAGTATTTGTCAGTGGTATATTAAGAGCTAAAGTAATAGAGATTTTACGTGATGGTGATTTTACAAGAGCTTTGTTAGAAGTGATTTCGGATAAAGTGGAAAAAGATGTGGAAACTCAAGCTCTTATGAATAACGTAGTCTCAACTTTGAGGGAATACGTAAGTGCAACGAAAAAACTTCCTCCTGAAACAATGGAAGATATAGAAGAGATACTTTCACAAGGAGACCCGATCCTGCTGGCTGATACAGTATCCCGATATTTATCTCCACCGGTGGTTGACTATCGTGAACAACAAGCTATCCTCGATATGCTCGATCTCAAAGAAAGACTCGAAAAAATCATTGAGGTTATAAAATACCAGATACAAATATATGGTATAGAAAAAGAGATTGATGGCAGGATACAGGAACAGGTTGCGAAACAGCAGAAGGAATTTTATCTTAATGAGAGAATAAAAGCAATTCAGAAGGAACTTGGTAGAGATGCTCAAGGGCTTGCTGATATTGATGATCTGAAAAAAAAGATACAAGAGGCAATGATGACGAAAGAGGCAGAAGAAAAGGCTTTCAGAGAACTTGAACGCCTTGAACAGATGCCTCCCATGTCTGCCGAATCAGGCGTGATACGAAATTATATTGACTGGTTAATATCAATGCCATGGGCTATAACTACCGAAACGAAGCTAAATATAGATGAAGCAGAAAAAATTCTGGAAGAGGATCATTACGGTCTGGAAAAACCCAAAGAACGAATACTTGAATATCTTGCGGTATTAAAGCTAGTACAGAAAATAAAAGGACCTATACTTTGCTTTGTTGGTCCTCCCGGAGTTGGGAAAACCTCTCTGGCTAAATCTATCGCCAGAGCTACTGGACGTAACTTTATACGACTATCTCTAGGTGGAGTCAGAGACGAAGCAGAGATCAGGGGACATCGCCGTACGTACATCGGTTCAATGCCGGGAAGAATAATACAGGGACTAAAGAAGGCAAAATCACGAAATCCTTTGTTTTTGCTCGATGAAGTTGATAAAATGAGTATGGATTTTCGTGGAGACCCTTCAGCGGCGCTTCTTGAAGTGTTGGATCCAGAGCAGAATCATACTTTTAATGATCACTACCTTGACGTTGACTTTGACCTTTCCGAAGTTCTTTTCATTACTACTGCAAACTACCTGAATGCTATACCACCTCCGCTCCGTGACCGAATGGAGATCCTTGAATTACCGGGTTATACAGAATACGAAAAACAAAAAATAGCAGAGCTTTTCTTGATACCAAAACAATTAAAAGCTAACGGATTAACACCCGAACTATTGAGTATATCTAAATCAGCCGTTTCGAGTATTATTAATTTTTATACCCGTGAAGCAGGTGTGAGAAACCTTGAGCGAGAGATAGCGTCTGTATGCCGAAAAGTAGCCAAAAAAGTTGTCAAGATGGGTCAGGAAAAACCCAAAAAACTACAAGTAAATGCAAAAAACATACATGATTATCTTGGCATATCAAGATTCACTCACGGCAAAGGTGAAGTGGAAGATCAGATAGGCGTTGCTACCGGGTTAGCATATACAGAAATGGGTGGAGATGTGCTAGCCATTGAAGTTACTACAATGGATGGCAATGGAAGCCTTGTGCTAACGGGCAAGCTAGGGGATATAATGCAAGAATCTGCAAAAGCCGCTCTCAGCTACATAAGATCAAGAAACAAAGAACAATCATTTATAGACATCCCAAGTGAATTTTATTCAAAGCACGACATTCATGTACATATACCTGAAGGCGCTGTTCCAAAAGATGGTCCGTCTGCTGGAATTACTGTTGCAACAGCTATGTTTTCAGCTTTTACAGGAAAACCCGTAAGAAAAGATATTGCAATGACTGGAGAAATAACTCTTAGAGGACGTGTTCTTCCTATTGGCGGACTGAGAGAGAAGGTACTTGCGGCACTCAGGGCTGACATTACTAATATTATCATCCCTAGAGAAAACGAAAAAGACCTGAGTGAGATTCCATTAGAAATAAGAAAGAAATTGTCCTTCCATCTTGTTGATAACATGGACAAAGTGATTGAGTTGGCTTTGAAAAGGTAGATCATGATTGTTAATGATGAAGTAAAAAAGATAATTTCTGACAAAATAGAAAAAATAAAGGATGAATACCAACCAGACAGAATTATACTTTTTGGCTCTTATGCTTATGGTACACCTGATAGAGACAGTGATGTTGACCTTTTAATAATCAAAAATACACAGGATAGACCCATAGACAGAAGACTTGCTGTGGCGAAGATAATATCTGATCCTGAACTATTGATCCCATTTGAATCTATTGTCTTGACACCAAAAGAGATTGATGAAAGATTAAGTATAGGAGATCAATTTTTAGAGGAAATACTCCAGAAAGGGGAAATTCTTTATGCAGCGTGAAGAATCACGCTATCCTAATGACTGGTTCAGAATAGGTGGTAAAGAATTAAAACGGGCTGAATATCTTCTTGATACATCGGATCTTGATGGTGCTAGTTTCAATATTCATCAGGCAGTTGAGAAATTTTTGAAAGGTTATCTACTTTCTAAAGGATGGAAACTTAGGCGAATACACGATCTTGAAATTCTTATAAACGAAGCTGTTAAGTATGACCCTTCATTTGAGAAATTCAGAATTCCCTGTCAGAAGATAAATCTGTATTATATGGAAGAGCGATATCCATTTGTATTTGCTTCAGAATTAAATGAACATGAGGTGAAAGATTCTCTAGTTGCTGCTAGGGATATAATAGTGAAGATAAAAACTCATCTGGTTGACTAAATTAGATATTACTATTTATAAAAATGGGGATTGCACGATGAGATTTGCTATTATTGTTACTATCGCAGTTTCTATTTTCCTGATAGTCGCAATATATTCCTGCTCAGAAGAGAATGATTCACAACAAGCTTCTGACAAGCCGACAATTGCATCAGATAAGCCTAAAGAGATAATCGGCAAGGACGGCGCAAAGATGGTGCTTATCCCTGCTGGTGAATTCCAGATGGGAACTGATCCGGCAGAGATCCCCGATCTTGTTCAGTTGGCAAAAAATCAAGGGTTCTCTGATGCGGAAGCAAGCTGGTTTGAGGACGAAACACCTCGACATACGGTCTCCGTGGACACCTTCTACATGGATGCTTACGAGGTTACCAATGCACAGTATAAAAAGTTCGTGCAGGCAACAGAGCATAGCGAACCTGTCGGTTGGGGTATTGAAACACCCATATCTGATTTCAAACCATGGGAGAGTGAGAATTATAATGGGGACAATCAGCCCGTTGTATGCGTAAGCTGGGATGATGCGAAGGCTTACGCTGAATGGGCTGGTAAACGACTGCCGACTGAAGCTGAGTGGGAGTATTCCGCTCGTGGCGGGTTAGCAGGAAAAAGATACGTCTGGGGAGATGATTGGCCTCCACCGAAGAATTCGGGCAATTTTGCTGATGAGACAGCTAAAAAGGCGTTTCCGTATTGGACTGTTATCAATGGCTACGATGATGGCTATGCCTATTCCGCACCTGTTGGGAATTACAAACCGAATGGCTATGGATTATATGACATGGCAGGCAGTGTATGGGAATGGTGCGCTGATTGTTATGACGAGAATTATTATGCCAATTCGCCAAAACAGAATCCAAAGGGACCAGATTCGGGAGAATGCCGTGTTTTGCGTGGCGGGTCGTGGGGCTACTACGATGGCTCCGCCCTGCGTGTGGCGTATCGCGGCGACCACGATCCTACGTACTTCTACGGCATTGTTGGCTTTCGTTGCGCAGGGCTTTCTGTTACCCCTTGATCCCTAGTAGAATATGCTTTAGCTTGTTCAGAAACAATTTGCCAGAATGTTCTATAATCAAAACTGATTTAGCAAAGCATTATATATAAAATTGGTAGCATAAAATAATGGCAAAGAAAAAAAGCGATTATGATACTCCATGGAAAGAAATATTGGAGGATTATTTTCCTAAATTCATGGAGTTTTTCTTTCCACAAGCGTACGCTGATATTATCTGGTCAAAAGGTTATGAGTTTCTAGATAATGCAATTACCAAAGGAACTGGAAGATGAATTTTGGCAAGAGATGCAGAAATACGAGGAGGGAAGACACATGCCATATATTATGAGTTTTGAGAGAGAAGCAATAGAAAGAGGATTGAAACAAGGTATTGAGAAAGGTATTGAGAAAGGATTTCAACAAGACAGGCGTCAGGGGATGTTAGATGGTATTGAACTGGGATTGAAGCTTAAATTCGGTAAAGAAGGCTTGAAATTGTTGCCAGAGATACGTGAAATAGAGGACCTGAATGTATAAAAGCAATATATTTAGGAATTGAAACTTCGAATACGCTAGATGATTTAAGGTGTATGTATCAAAATAATCCAGTTTAATAACAGTTTTTAGTTTAAAAGCCTATAATAAATATTTAGTTAAACAAATGCGATTAGACCAATTTTTGAAAGTTAGCAGAATAATTAAACGCCGCACTGTAGCAAAAGCTGTCTGTGATGACGACCGTATCGAGGTAAATGGTCATCCAGCTAAGGCGGGAAAAGAAGTGCAGGAAGGTGATGTGTTGCGTTTGAATCTGAACTCAAAAATACTTACCTGCCAGATCATGTCTATCCCAAAAGGTAATGTCAGTATGTCACAAGCCCCATCCCTTTATAAGATATTATCAGAAGAAAAAGTCGAGTAGAAAAAGCTAGAATCACAAAAAAAGATTTGTTCTTCCGTTACTCGGCGGAACGAGAGAGGATATTTTAAATTGCCCGGAAAAAGATTTAAGAGTCAGGATTTAAGAACCATAAAAGTGTCTGTTTCTCGATCTTCAATTTTCGCTTTTCAATTCTTCAATTTTCAAGCCTTTATCTTGCTTTTTACATCTTCCTTTTTCGTATTGTCTCTGTTTCTCACTCCTATTTTATGTTACGCTGATGATGTCCGAATCATTGAAACATCATCTAACGGACTTATAATACAATTCGATATGCCTGAACTGAAGTCAGAAGTGACAGAGATTAACGGTAAAACTTTTCAAAAAGTATCATTCGACAAGTGTTCCTTCACTTACAAACCCGGTGAACCTCAAATTCCGATGCTAAGTTTAATGCTTGGTATCCCAAAAACATCAGAACCGGGTGCTTCAGTCCTTAATACCACTAATATCCTGCTGAATGGATATAGTCTGCCCATTGCCAAAGATGAAGCTTTAGAATCTTCACCTGAGAAAACATATTCTACTCGTGCTTCTCTCGTTCCGCCGAGTAACGGAAGAACAAATGATTTTTATCCATCCGAGTTAGTCAAAATTATGCCGATGGGATATATGAGACAACAGCGAGTTGCCCGTCTTGAAATTTACCCGATACAGTATAACGCATCAAATGCTCAATTAAAAGTCTATAAAAGCCTGAAGATCGGAATTACCTTTCTCGTTCCGTCGAGTAACGGAAGAACAAATCTCGTTCCGCCGAGTAACGGAAGAACAAATAGCAAATTAGCTCCATCATCTATAAGTCAAACTTCCGCAAAAATACGCCCCAATACTAATGAATCTAAAATCTACGAAGATATATATAAAGATTCTCTTTTGAACTATGATCAGGCAAAAAAATGGCGTATGTCAATAGAATCGCAAGCTTTAGGATCAGAGCTTCAGGATAAAGTATCTATGGCGCCCAGCGCTCTAGTTCCTACCCCTCAGAATATGGGCTATAAGATTACGATAGACAAAAATGGCATATATAAGCTGGATTATAACTATCTGATGAATGCTGGAATAGACCCAAGCACAATTGACCCCCGAAAGATCGAACTCAAGACCGGGGGGAAACAGGTTCCCATCTACGTTGAAGGTTATAATGATGGTAAATTCGACCCCGGTGATTATATCGAGTTCTATGGTATAAAGATAAATAGCATCTATACCAATGAAAACGTTTATTGGCTGAATTGGGCTACAAAGGAGAATCCAAACATAAAATCATGGATGATGACCACAAAAGATGGAAAACCTGAAAGCTCAATATATTCCATTCCATTAGCATACTTCACAACAGAGCATTTTGAAGAAAATAACGACTATGATCCATTGAAAAAAGAGACTTCCGAGACTGCGGATCACTTCTTCTGGAGACCATTTCGAGGACAAGACCCTACACATGATAAAATGGCTCCTATGGAAATTGCACTTCCTTTCAGAGCGCCAAACATCATGCAAAACTTTACTTTAAGGGTTTGTTTTCAGGGGGTCACTTTCGCTAAAGGCTCATCAAAGCACATTATGAAGATATACATGAATGGCAATCTAATGGATACCGCAATATGGGATGGACCGGGTGAATATATAAGCGAATCATTTATACGCCAGATAGACGTCCACAGATCAAATTGGCTAGAGATAGAATGTGACGACAAGAATGATACCAAAGATGATACAGACCCTAAATGGGACGTATTTCTGAACTGGGTTGAAGTAGATTATTGGCACGAATTTGTAACAAATAATAATATACTTGAGTTTTCGACAGAAACACTTCCTGCTGTAACCAAAAATACCCTTTTCTCAGTGAGCAAGCTGACTAAACCAGATGTAGAAGTTTTTCAGATTGACAATTTGGGTGCGGTGGCAAAGATTATCAATCCCGAAGTAAAACAGGATGGCAATACTTATACAGCTTCATTTGAAGATAGCGTAACTCAACCAACCCGTTACTACGTGACGACAGTAAACGCCATAATGCGTCCAAAGTCTATTGTAAAAGATGAACCATCAACTTTGCATAATCCTGCCAACCGAATAGATTATATAATGATTACGCACAGCGATTTTCGACGTAGCACAGAAAAACTTGCAGATTACAGGAGAAAACAGGGCTTAGACGTGATTGTCGTTGATATAGATGACGTATATGATGAGTTCAGCTATGGCGTATTCGATCCGAAAGCGATAAAACGCTTCCTTCGTTGTGCTTATTTCAATTGGGAAAAGATACCTTCTTACGTTTTGTTGGTTGGTGACGCACATTGGGATTACAAATACATCTACGATGAATACTATAAGAAATATGACCAATATCCAAGGATATACGTTCCGACCTACCACGCTCAAAGTGTGCCTTATGGCGAGACTGCTATGGATCAAAGGTTTGTGGAGGTAAGTGGAGACGATATTATCCCTGACATGATGATAGGCAGATTCGCTGTTGATAAGCAGGAAGAAGCAGAAATTATAGTTGACAAGACTATTGAATACGAAACTAATCCAAATTATGGAATCTGGCAATCCAAAGTTATGCTCGTAGCCGATGATGAAAAGAGCAAAAGCGGTGATGAGATATTTGAAGATAGCAGAAGAGACCTAGCAAGTGACTTCGTTCCTGTTGGTTACGAGTCCATACCTGTGTATTTGAGGGTAGTAAAAGAACCTTATCTGGCGAAAAATGCGATCATAAAAGGGATAAACAGTGGAGTAGTTTTTCTCGAATTTTCAGGTCATGGTGGTTCTTATTACTGGACTCACGAGAACATATTTGACGGAGATGACGTAAAAAAACTCAAGAATTCAGTCTATCCGATAATTATAACAACTACATGCGAAAATGGTTATTTCGACAATCCTCAAGGCGGAAATAAAACTCTTATAGATTTATTCATGATACAGCGTAATGCGGGAGCAGTAGCGTGTCTTAGTGCCACAAGGCTTACCTATGGACAGGGAAATGCAGTATTCGATAAAAAACTATACCCTTATATTTTCAATGAAAGACCGCCAATTTTGGGAAAAATTATAAATCAGGCAAAGATTGACTTCATTAAACTTGATATTCCGGCGTGGACGTCCTCTGTTGAGCAATACACCATCTTTGGAGACCCCGCGCTGAAGATAAATCTGCCTGAACTTAAAATTGATTGTGAGCTTGGCAAGTCATCTGTCAGCGCAGGAAGCAAGATTGATCTGAAATCAGGCTACGTTAAACAATTAGAGGTTAATCAACTTACAGGTGTGAAAAACTGGGTGACAGATACAAGTTTCAATGGGCAGATGCAAATGTCAGTCGTATACCCTAATAATCTGGATGAAAATGAGCTTAATAACATACCAGTTCAGGTTGAGACAACAAAAATATCAAAAGGCGAGTTTAAAAACGTTTCTGTAAAGATAACTGATAACGTCATTCCGGGCAAAGCTTCTTTGAGATTCTTTTCCAGTGGAGATAATTCATCTGCTATTGGAGGTATAAAACTCAGTATATCTGAACCCGTAATTGAATCAATCATCAGCAAAATTATAAATGATGAAAGCCTTCAAGTCTATGTTGCGATTACAGATAACCTTGGAGAAGCAGGTATAAAATCTGTTGAATGTGATTGGCGGAACACAGAAACTTGGAAAGAGAATACTACTGCTATGGAGCCAGGGTCTGCACCAGATAAAGCACCAAGTATTGAAGGTACATGGTACGTTCTAAAAGAAATGATACCTTTGTCGAAACCCGGCACAAAAATTGATTACAGGATAAGGATATTGGATAATGAAGGTAATAAAATTATGACTGAGTATGATAGCGTTCCAGTTCCTATTGGGGTGAATCTTACTATTCCCAGACCAACTATTTACGCTCCACCAGAAATAACATACTCTTATTCTGCGACTGATATGTCATGGCTCCTTTCTGCTCCTGTGGAAAATACCGGCAGTAAAGAAATAAAACGTCCGGTTGGAGTTTATTTCTTTGAGGGAAATCCCGATAAAAATAATGACCAAACGGTTGATTTAGATGCAAAATTGCTGGGAAATACGGTCATCACGTATGATCAGTGGAAATCAGATGAAACTAGCGACCCCCCTATAATACAGAAAACCATAGCTACTATAAAACTCAATGAAGGGTTGTATTCGGGTTTTCATCAGATATTCGTGTGGGTCAATCCTGGTTTCTACATTATTAGTGGTCAGATATATACTGAGAAGGTGGATGATGCTGATGAGATGGATAATATAGGGTCTAAACTCTTTCAGATCAACGAATTTGTCATAGGTAAAAAGGATACTTATGCTCAAAGCCTTGATGGAATAATGAAGATGATCATCCCTGCTGGTTCTGTTGATGAGACAGTTATGTCTATAACAAGGCTTGCTATTCCAGAAGGTGAATGGAAGCAACAAGATATAACACCTGCTCCGATGCCCGACAGCAATATGGACGGAGGAGCATTCAAGATGCAACTTAACTCTGGTGTTGATTTACTAAACAAGGAATCTCAAATTGATATAAAATTCGACGTTGTGAAGATTCGAGAAATAGCCAAAAAAGCAAAAGGACTTGCTAATAAAAAAGATATGTTGCTTACTTATACTGAAAGAGAATGGATAGAAACTGCAATGCAGGAAGAAGCAAAGAAGTTGGGAATATATTCATGGCAAGATGAGCTTGGTGTATGGAAATATGTTCCTTCACAATTAATAATGTCTAATGATTCTGAATCTGTTCTTCCGTTACTCGGCGGAACGAGACCTGATAAATTTGCTCAAGAGTATTATGTAACACTAACAACAACTGAGAATAAGTCAGATGCACCTTTCGACTCTACGAATATCAAAGTTGATGAGATCTCTGCACCTATTGGGAACTGGGTAATCTTATTCCTGACTTCTGATAGATACAAGATATGTTTCCGCAGAGAAGGATTAACGTCTTATGAAAGCTTAAATAGATATGGCGAGGTTGATACTCTTTATGATAATACAGATGTCGGTTTACAACTATTGATGAGTAAAGGTAATAAAGAATTTGCGTTTGGTGATATATACAAGTTTGATACGTATCGGGAATTAGATGGCACAATTAAAATAAAAAGGCTTGAATATTACAACTATGGCGATGGAACTGCACACATTACAACTGTAGTACAAGAAGAAGGCTATATAACGCAAACAATTGGAAGCTGGGTTATATTCTTCGTTGATTCTAAAAGCTTTGAAATTCATTCTCAGCTTGGTGTACCAGTATTGGACGATGAAGGTCAGCCTTTATTAGGAATTATTGGTAAAGAGATATATATTCCTAACCCGGGCATCAAGGTCGAGATTAATGAAGGTAAATATCCTTTTGAATTCGGCGATAAATTTGTATTCCAGACACTTTTTACTGGAACTGTAAGGGCAAAAATAAGCAACCTAAAGACGATAACGCTAATGCAAAGTAATGATGTTACCCAACCCGGTGTTGAATTGTGGGTGAACGGGCTCATCCCACAAAGCGGGGTTGTAATATCCCCAAAACCTACTATGTCACTTATGCTTTCTGATGTAAATGGAGTGGATATAAATAGCTTCTCTTTCATGATCAGTGTAAACGATAGAGATTTCCACGAGGTTCCAAAGTCTGATTATGTGCTTTCAGAACGAAGTCAATTGGATAGTATGCCCATATTCTATTATCCGGTATTGAATATCGGCAAATACAGGTATCGCATATCTGTGAAAGATTTCGCCGGGAATATATCCAAAAGCGATAATGGTGACTTTTTGGAATTTATGTTTCTGGTAGAAGATAAACCTGATCTTAATCCGCCAACCATAAAAGTGACTGTTGACGGAAAACCATTAACTGATGGTGAAATATTCCAAAAGTCACCGGTGTTTAATATTGACGTAAGTGATGACAGCATTCTTGATATGTCAAAATTTGTGTTATATCTGTCTGGTAAAGATGAGGAACTTAAACCCATTGATAAAAAAGAATACTCAATGAATGTATCAAGCGATCAAAAGAAAGCGATTATTGTTTACTCACCGCAACTTATGAATGGTATTTACGTGATCCAGATTCAGGCTGTTGATACCAGTGAAAACTCATCATTCCTGAGTCCACAAAATCTCAATCCAACGAGGTTCAGCGTAGATGAGAAAGTTGAAGTCAGAGAGATCATGAATGCTCCCAATCCATTTTCTGACACGACGGTTTTTTCCTATTATCTCACACAGCCTGCGGATAAAATTGTTATTAAAATCTATACGCTAAGGGGTAGGTTGATTAGAACAATAGTGCAGGACTCTCCTAGATGGAAGTACAATGAGGAGTTCTGGGATAGTAAGGATGAAGATGGATATAAGCTTGCCAGTGGAGTATATCTTTATGAGTTTGTTGCTTATGACAATGATAGAAAGATGGAAAAGATCAGTAAACTAGCAATTGTGAGATAGTTTTCAGTTGAAATTTACAGAAAACCACGAAGACACAAAGATGAAATAATTCTTTGTGATCTCTGTGGTTTTTTGTGTTATTATGAACCCTAAACTAAGGAGCGTATTAATGTTTACACTAAATGAATTATGGACAGCGAAGAAGAAAGAACACTTTAACCAAAAAACAAGGCATTTCAGGTTAATAAGTGTTCTTTGTTTTATATCCTGTCTATCTCTTTTGGTGTTTTGTTCTTGTGTGTCTTTAACTCCCCAAATTGAAAAACCTGAATCATCACCAGATCAAACTACAAAAGTAGATGTCTCTGTTCAAAAATCAGAACCCAAAGCTGATATCCAAGTTTCCAGCGTACAAAATACACTCGTAAGTAATAATATTCGTGGCATTTCATCGGATGACGCTACCGTTTGGGTAGCTACGGACAGCGGTGTAACTATGTTTAACCGTACAAAAGATAGCTGGAAATATTATACCAAAGAGGACGGACTCGGATCAGATAATATCAATGCAGTCGCTGTAGACAGCAATTGGGTTTGGTTTGGTACTGATGATGGTGTTAGCAGGTACGACAAGTCAAAGGATAGCTGGCGAACTTTTAAATCAAAGGATGGCTTAAAAGGCACTAAAGTCCTCTGCATAACGGTTGATCAAGATTATATATGGTTCGGGACCGATGGAGGGCTGAATAGATACGACAAGAACCTTGATAGTTGGGCGGCTCGAACAAAGAAAGATGGTCTAACCGAAGACAGAGTGAGCGCCATCACTATAACCGGTGATTATATGTGGGTCGGAACAGATTATAGCGGTGTCAATAGATATGATAAGACTACTGATTCATGGAACACCTACTCAAAAAAGGATGGTCTTATTGATTCATCTATAACATCAATTGCCGCTACTGATAAATTCATCTGGTTCGGCACCAAAAAATCAGGAATAAGCCTATACGATAGAACCAACCAAACATTTGTCAAAAACTACACCAAAACTGATCTCTTATCCAGTAATGACATTAGAGCAATCACTGTTGATGGTAGCCATATCTGGATCGGAAGTGCTAACGGTGGAGTTCAAAGATACATTAATGCCGTTGATACATGGGTAAAGTATACCCAGAATGACGGACTGTCTAGCAACAACATAACTTCCATAACAGTTTATAATAATGAAGTATGGTTTGGAACTTATGACAGTGGCGTTACCGTGTATGACAAGGTTTCAAACAAATGGAAGCAGTTTATAAAAGCTGACACCATACCTAGCGATGACATAAATGGTGTTGCTCTGGACTCAAAAGGCGATCTGTGGACAGCGACTACAAAAGGTGTTGCTCGATACTCAACTAGCAAAGATCAATGGTCACGGTATGGTAAGGAATCCGGGTTGACAACTGATTTTACAACAACCGTTACCGGTGATGGTGATAGGGTCTGGCTGGGAACGGCTCGTGGACTCGCAACTTTTGAACTTGCGACAGAACAATGGCAATACTTCACAAAGGCTAATGGGTTATCGCACGAGTTTATCACATCACTTAAAATATCACATAATAAAGCGTGGATAGGAACAAACAACGGGTTTTGTTATCTTAATCTGAATGACAACTCATTTGGCACTATAAACGAACTTAAAGACCAGTTTATAACGTCTCTTGCTAATAATGGCGATCATCTATGGATAGGTACGAAACAAGGTTTATGGCGCTACGATTTTAATAACCAGAACATTTATCATTACACTATTAATCAGGGATTAACTGACGATTACGTAAACACAATACTTGAGTGGAACCACGAAAGCGTTTGGATAGGCACTCGTAATGGTATATCAGTATATGATCCATCTGCGGATACGTTTCAAGGCATATCTGTTCTTCCGTTACTCGGCGGAACGAGAAATGTTAATTCTGTTGTTACGATGGAAGATAATATACTTGTGATGACTTATGACGATAAGAATAAAAGAATATGGATCGGTAAACCTAACGGTCTTGCATGTTATGATGTCCAAGCACAACAATGGCTGGAGGCAAGTAATTCAGATAAAGACACCCTTTGTAAGAGGAATATCAGATCAATAGCTTTAAACGGAGATAAACTCTGGCTAGGTACTTCCAGTGGATTGGTCGAATACTCGATACCAGACAATGGCTGGCACGAACATAGGGCGCTTATTACTCGTGAGCCACTTAGAGAGTATAACGTATCAAACATAGAATTTGATGGTGATTATGTTTGGTTCAGCAATTGGTCAAGTTCCCATAATGGTGCAATTGTCAGGTTTGACCGATGTACGAATACATGGCAATCTTATGGAAGAGAGACTATCCTGAAAGATATGAAAGCAGAATCTATGAACGAGGTGCTTAGGATAGTTGTGGATAAAGATGCAGTCTGGTTTGTAACTGATTTTGGGTTATTGAGATACGACAAAGCCAAAAACATTTGGGATCATTATACGATTAAAGATGGTCTTGCAGATAACAATGTTCGATACCTTGCCTGTGGTGAAAACATGGTCTGGATAAGCTACTGGAATACTTCACGTCTTACAGGGGCAGACGTTAGTATGTTTGATAAAAAGACTCGAAAATGGAAGACCATACCTGTCACTAACCTGATATATCCTCGTGAAAGCATAGAAGCACTGGATGTTGATGGTGACAGTGTGTGGATTGGCGTGGGGCAGTCCGGTGCAAGAAAAATTACAAGTGATGGGGAACAGACGACTTATACAAAAGATAATGGTCTGGCTCAAAACGGCGTTTCATGGATAACCGTTGACGGAGATGAAATTTGGTTCGCTCATAGGTACGGCTGGACTAGCGGATCGCTTACTCGATATAACAAGATCGCAAACACCTGGCAAAAATATTCAGAGGCTGACGTCCTTGCCGCTTCAGGTGTAGATAGAGTGGAAGCGACAAAAAGGTACGTCTGGATAATATATGGCAATGGAATCCAAGCTGTAACTGCTTACGATAAAAAAATGGACGAGTGGAGCACCATAAAGCCCAGTGGCTCACATGGTGAGAATTGGGGTAGTGGTGTTGAGGATATAGCTGAAGATGGTGATTATCTGTGGTTAGGTACTGATGGAAACTGGGTAAAAAGGTTCCACATGGCTTCAGGCACGTGGACGACCTTCAATTACTCTTCAGGGCTTATTGCAAATGATGTTGCTGAACAAGGTTTAAAGGTAGATGAACGTTACGTTTGGGTTGGAACTTTCATTGGATTAAGTAGATACGACAAAATAACAGAATCATGGACGAATTTTACCAAACGTGAGACTCTTGCTCAAAACAAGGTTTCCGCAATAACTGTTGACGATAAGTATGTCTGGTGTGGAACTCAAGGAGGATTATCACGATACGATAAAGATCAAGGAACGTGGAAAACCTATAGGCATGGCGGTGGTAGCTTTTATGTTGACAGTAGTAATTTTTCTGAGGCTGACTATGCAAGACTTAACGATCAAAGACGCAACAGCCTTGTAGATGACGCCATAACCGCCCTTGCTGTGGATAGCAGATACCTGTGGGTTGGGTCCAGAGTTGGAGCTAATAGATACGATAAAGTTACTGACAAATGGGATAGGTTTGAAAAGGATAACGGTTTGCCAAGTGTAGAAGTAAGCTCAATAGTTGTGGATGGCTATGACGTATGGATGGGAACAAGTGCTGGACTTTGCAAATTCCCACGCATGTCCGATAATCTAAACGCATGGGTTAGTTTTTCATCGGGTATGGAAATAAGGCAAACAGCGTTGACAAAGGAATACGCTACTACACTCGTATCTAATGAGGTTTGGTGTGTTGATGCGGATCAGGACTACATCTGGATCGGCACAATGAGAGGGATAAGTAGATACGATAAAAGAAAAGACATCTGGGTAACTTTTACAGTAGAAAATGGTTTGCCTACTAACGAGATTGGCAGCGTTAAAGTAGATGGCAATATAGTCTGGTTCGGTAGTGGGTCAGGAGTCATAGCGTATGACAAAAATACTCAGGATTGGGTAACTTACTCAACAAATGAGGGATTGACGAGTGACAGGGTAACTTGTATTGCAAAAGATGGTAAATACGTCTGGTTTGGCACGTATGACGCTGGTATGTTAAGGTATGACAAAGAGAAAAAACTCTGGGAATCTTTCTCGAAGAAAGATGGCTTATCGCACAACTGTGTGATGTCAATAACCATTGATGGTAATTATGTATGGATCGGTACACAGCTAGGATTAAGCCGATACGACAAATCCAAGAATACGTGGGCAATATTCACCCAAAATAATGATTCTGAGGACATATAGAAATTCCATTGTTTCTTTCTTGGTTTAACGGTTTTTCTCATCGTCACTTAACTTCTTATCTTGACGGGATTAACTTATCCGATATATACTCAAACGAGTAGTTCACGAAAGAATCAAGCAGACATCAAGAAAAAAGGAAAACATTGTTCCCACAGACAAAATTGATACATAACATCATCAAACTCCTTCCTATCCTCGGTATTTTTCTATATGCTTACATAATATGGAGAACTGGTATAGGGAATATAATAAAAGCTTTTAATGGTATAAAAATTATCTACATAATAATGATTCCGTTTTTCATGTTAGTTATTGTATTACTTAAAGGATTAAAATGGAAACTAATATTAAATGAGTATGGTCAGAAATTTAGCTATAAAGACGCATGTATGACGTGGTGTATCGGTGCTTTTGCCGGGGGATTCACTCCAGGACAGGCTGGTGAGGCTATAAAAGTATTGTATGTAAGAAAAGCTAATCCTGACAAGTCGTTTGGCGAATGTTTATCTACTATTGTTTCAGACAAAATAATTGAGATTTATAGCCTGATGACACTTGCCATAGTTTCAGTAGTGCTTTTATTCAATAGATTAAGCGAAAACCCGTTATATATACCAATTATTGTCATTGCTTGCCTTGTATTGATAGTTTTCTATGCTCTGACAGAACATAAAGTTTATATTTTATTTGGAAGGCTATTCCGTCCGATAATAAGCTTTATCGTACCACATCGCTACCAAGATAATATGAAGATAAGCCTTGAACGTTTCTTATCTGGTATATGGGAACTTAAAAATAAGAAAAGAATTTTATTACTCTTATGGCTTATTGCGATTTTTACGTGGTTTGTATTATTTTTGAATGCTTACTTATTAGCACTTAGCTTGAGTTTGGATATAAGCTTACTTTATACAATGCTTATATCTCCGATCATAAATTTCGCTTCAATACTGCCAATCTCTATATCAGGCTTAGGAACAAGAGATTTGACAACAATATTCTTCTTCAATGAGATTGGATTGGGAAAAGAATCAGCAGTAGCATGGTCAATGCTGAATTTGGCTACAAGTTGGATTTTAAGTTTGTTTGGTTGGATAATTTCGCTAAAACCGTCTCTATGGTTAAAATTAGATATAAATGAAACCGATAAACCTTCAGAAATGTAAAATGAATCAAAATATAGACATTGAACATGAAAAACAAATAAGGCAATACGTGATCAAGAAACTAAAGAAAGCTGATATAGCTCATGGGTTCGATCACGTCGAATGTGTCGTCAATATGGCTAGAAATATAGCTTTACGTGAAAATGCCGATCTCAGGATCGTTATTCCATCGGCTTATCTTCACGACATCGTGTCACGCAATGAAGTAGAAAGATTCGATCTGCATACCGAAGAATCTGCATCTGAAGCAAAACGATTCTTAGGAAACTTATGTTTTTCACCAGACGAAATTGACGAGATCGGAAAGGTAATAATAGCCTCATCTTATGAATCCTATCTCAAAGGAATAGAACCAGAATCACTTGAAGCTAAAGTAGTCAGAGATGCTGATTGGCTTGATGCTATTGGTGCAAGAGGTATCGCTAGAGTTTTTGTTTTTGCCGGTCACTATGACTGTCCTGAAATGGGAAAGGTAGAATGGGACCCAGATTTCCCAACAAAATTCGTGATGAGCGTATCCGGTCCCGATCCATCTCCAATATACCACTTCTTCTCAAAACTACTGTGGCTCAAAGACCTGATGTTGACTGAAACAGGCAGGTTAGAGGCTGAGAAGCGTCATCAATTCATGATTGACTTTCTGAAAAGGTACAAATCAGAATGTGTAGAGTGAGAATAGACCCTTACATTATCATTCTGTTGATAGTTGGATTTGTGGCTTTTGTGGTCAAATGCCATATAGCCTATCCTATTCAATACGTCGGTCATGCAGATGCGTCAAGTTATGCTGAAATGGCAGACAGCCTGATACATGGAAGAGGATTTGAGGTAGACTATATCAGTTGGTATTTTATCAAGTATCCAAATATTGTCCGACCCGAAGATCATTGGAGTCCGTTATATTCTATGGCGATAGCTCCATTTTTTCTGATATTCGGAAAGTCTGCATTTACCGCAAAACTTCCTTCACTGATCATCTCTTGCTTTTTCCTTCCATTGATATTGTATTACCTGACAAAAGAACTAAGCCGAAGCAAGATTACCAGTCTTGTATCCGGGTTAGGTATATTATTATATCCAGCTTTTTTTGAATGGTCCTTGCATTGCTTATCTGATGTAATTTATGCGTTTGTTGTGTGTTCATTCGTGCTTTTTTCTGTAAAAACACTTGATGATAAAAATAATGGGTCTATTTCCCCCTTTAGCAAAGGGGGCAAGGGGGATTTGAGACATAAGCAAGATTCATTTCTACACTTTACTCTGAATAACAAAAGGTATTTCTATCTTGCCGGGATATTTATGGGTCTAGCATATTACGCAAAAGGATCAGGGCTAGTACTAATACCATGTTATATTCTATTCCATTTCATTACACATTATAATCTCAAACGAATCAGAAAGAAACACAGGACAGCCGATCTTCCATCTGTAAAAGAAATTCTTACCAATAAAGGCTTTTTGATTGGTCTACTCGTAGCTTTTCTAGTATTGCTCCCATGGTTCATACGAAACTACGTTCATTTTGGTGACCCGTTATTTTCTACGCAGCGTTTCGCCGCTGGTTATGGTGGATACGTTGACTGGGAAATTGGAACTTACGATCTTTACTGGGGAGAGAAACCACCATTAACGTATTCTGATAAATTCAAGAATGGTTTTGGTTATGTAATGGAGATGACAATAGATTACCTCAAAACAAACGTCTGGTGGCTGATTATGGATATAAACAGTGGATGGGGTAAGTTTAGCCGTAATGCCTTCATGACTTATATCTTCAGCATTCCTGCTGTTCTTGGGATTTTTTTGATGTGGGGAAACAAGAAAAGGCATTTGTTATGGATAGTTACAGTTTCTTTATTACTTTTTTTATCAGCAGGATGGTTCCCTATAGATCGTATGATACTTCCGATGGTTCCGCTGATGATGGCTCTTGGATGGAGTACCCATCACTTTATACTGAAAACTATTTTTGGACTTCTGAATCTTCCATTAAAAAAGACATTTAATCGTTGTTATGCTTATCTATTTGACAAAACCACCTATTACTTACCACATATCAATCATCACTTATCCCGAATTAAAAAATACGTGGAACTTGTTACAGAAAAGATATTTAAACCTGAATTATCTGCCGGAATAGTGATCTGTTGTATTCTGGCACCTGTGATCATATTATCATCTGATAGTATACAAAAATCTATCAAGGATTCTGGTTATCCATTTAGAGAAGCAGATGAAGCGTGGATGGATATGGGCAGATGGCTGAAAGCAAATGTACCGTCTGATTCGATAACAATGACCAGAAATCCGTGGGAACTTCACTTCTACTCCGATCAACTCGCTGTACAAATACCAAGAACAAGTCTTGACAAAACCATAGAAGTTATGAGATTCTATAACGTGAGATATATAATCCCGCAACTGGATATACGTCCATCACTTGAACCTCTCGTCAAAGGAAAGATGCCCGGACTTGAACTTGTGTATGACAACAAGAAGTTGCAACTTTACAAGGTCCGTTACGATCTGTTACTCAAAATAAACAAGAGGTAGTCAAAATTTCAAAAAAGGACAGACACACAGGTTTGTCTCTACATTGGCAATGTCAATTGTAGGGGAGAACATAAGTGTTCTCCATGTTTTTTACAATTAAGACTACACCTCAGATAAACATGAAAAAAGAAAGGAGTCATTAATGCCGGTAAAAAAGAGCAAAGACATCATAAACGTAGGTATAATAGGTACAGGAGGGATAGCAGAAGGGGCGCACATGCCCGGTTATCTGGCAACGCCGGGAGTAAAAGTCATTGCCGCATGTGACGTAGCAAAGGAAAGAGCAGAGAAATTTGCAGAGCGATTCGGCATCCCAAAGACAAACGTGTTCTCGGATTACAATGAACTCGTTGCGATGGATGAACTTGATGCGGTCAGCGTATGCACACCGAATAACTTCCACGCAGGTCCGACTGTTGCCGCATTTAAAGCGGGTAAACACGTCCTATGCGAGAAACCCATAGCGGGCAACGCAGTAGATGGTCAGGCGATGGTTGATGCGGCTAAAAAAGCAAAGAAAATCCTCCAGATCGGTCTACATATACGTTTCACACCGCAAGGTCAGCTTTTGAAGAAGATCATTGAGTCAGGTGAGTTGGGTCAGATATACTATGCCCGTGCAGTCACGATGCGCAGGAGAGGTATACCAAGCTGGGGGACGTTTGTCCAGAAAAAGATGTCTGGTGCAGGTCCGTTGGTTGACATAGGCGTTCACGAACTTGACTTTATCGTATGGCTCATGGGATGCCCAAAACCTATCAGCGCCGCTGGACGTACCTATACAATGTTCGGCAACAGAAAAGACGTTGCAGTAGGTGATTGGGGTATGTGGGATGCAGATAATTACGATGTTGAAGACTTCGCTGTCGGATACATAAACTTCGAGAACGGCATATCCGCTACCCTTGAGACAAGCTGGGCGGCACACATCAACAACCCGGGTCCGTCTTTCATATTGGGCGACAAGGGTGGGATTCAAACATCACCGGTTCTTCTCGTTACCGACAAGAATGGCGCTATGGTTGACATCACTCCGCAAGTGCCAAGATCAAATGAAGACCCGCATACAACAGAGGTTAAAGCCTTCATAAAAGCTATAAAAGAAGGTGCACCTTCACCAGTTCCGGGTGAGCAGGCTTTGGAAATTACCAAGATATTTGATGCAGTTATGAAGTCATCCAAGACCGGTGGTATGGTTTCTATAAAGTGAAAAATATGGAGTGCGTAAGCTATGCTTACACACTCCATTCTTAGGTATTTTCAATGAGAAAGGGGGATGTAAAATGGCTTATAATGTACCCCGAAAACTGGACAATACATTAAGGTGGATTTTCTACAAAAAATGTGGTAGATTTCTCAACGAAAATGTCCTTTGAAAATTAAATAAAAAATGTAGATGACCACCAGAAAACGTTATGACAGCCGTATCAAAGCACAAGTAGCTCTTGAAGCACTCAAGAATCAACAAACCATTGCCCAAATAGCCAGTGAATACGAGGTACATCCAAATCTGGTAACTTAATGGAAACAACGCCTATTGGCAGAAATACCTGATATATTCAGTAGCAAACAACAAAAAAACAAACAAGATAGTGAAGCACTCCAAAGAGCATATTCAGATACCAATATTCAGACAGTGTGAATTATTGGATTTGGCACGCTCTAGTTTCTACTACGAACCGGCAGTTGTAGATGAATACAATCTGCTTTTAATGCGTTTAATAGACGAACAATACACACAGACACCTTTCTATTGATTTGGGGTCTTGGGGGTATCCCCGAGAACGTCGTATGACAGCATGTCTTCGTGCTATGGGACGCGAAGTCAACCGCAAGCGTATTGGACGTTTGATGCGGCTTATGGGATTGGAAGCTATATATCCCAAACCCAACTTGAGTAGAGCAATTGCTAATGAGTCTGTAAAATATCCCTATCTATTGAAAGGATTAGTTATTCAAAGACCCAACCATGTCTGGAGTACTGACATAACCTATATCCGTTTAAGACAAGGATTTGTGTATCTGGTTGCAGTCATGGATTGGTTCAGTCCCAGCTTTCGCTTGGGACTACGTCCTTTCATGGGAAGTATCAAATTCTCTTGATACATGCTTTTGTCTTTCAGCATTAGAGAAAGCGTTTCAGACTGGTGTTCCAGAGATATTCAACAGTGATCAAGGAAGCCAATTTACCAGTGAAGCGTTCATAAATAACAAACATCAGGCACTCG
>Ga0315279_10002094_pt1 | contig 30982 bp, 29 predicted proteins | sample YL17G06_20_MG_FD_203694 | JGI IMG/M metagenome (GOLD analysis project Ga0315279, IMG submission 203694) | Sediment microbial communities from Yellowstone Lake, YNP, Wyoming, USA - YL17G06_20 | ecosystem: Environmental > Aquatic > Freshwater > Lake > Sediment | place: USA: Wyoming | collected...
CCTTGGTGTGCCCTGTGTTACTTTGAGGGATAATACTGAGCGGCCAGAAACTATTGAGGTTGGCGCCAACATCTTGGCCGGTGCCTCTCCAGATAAGATACTCAAATATACTGAGCTCATGCTTAGCAGGGAGAGCAATTGGACAAATCCTTTCGGGGATGGGAAAGCAGGCGAAAGAATCGTGAAAATAGTAACGGGAGTTGAACATGGCTAAGATATTGATTACCGGGGGTCTTGGCTTTATCGGTTCAAACCTTGTTCCTGAACTAAAGCGGAGAGGCCATGATGTCTGGGTCTGTGACCTAGGACACTCAGAGGACCCCAATTACATCCGTTGTGATGTTACTAAATATCGGCAGCTTGAGAGAATATTTGAGCAGCACGATTTTGACTATGTCTATCATCTGGCAGCAGAATATGGGCGCTGGAATGGCGAGGACTACTATGAAAATCTGTGGCTCACTAATGTAGTGGGCACCAAGAATATGATTCGACTTCAGGAAAAGAAAAGGTTCAAGATGGTATTCCTCTCCAGCGCCGAGGTCTATGGAGATTATGATGGCGTGATGACCGAGGATGTGATGGACAGGGTACCTATAAAGCAGATGAATGATTATGCTATGACCAAATGGGTCGGGGAACTCCAGGTGTTAAACTCGCAAGCCATGTTTGGGACAGAGACGGTAAGAGTGAGGCCAGTTAATGCCTACGGACCTCACGAGTATTACAGCCCTTACCGGGGCGTGATTCCCGCTTTCATCTATAAGGCGTTAAAAGACGAGCCCTACACTGTTTATCTTGGTCACAAGCGCATCTTTGACTATGTTGAGGATACCTGTCGCACCTTGGCTAACATTGTAGAAAACTTTAAACCTGGGGAAGTCTACAACATCGGTAGCAAAGAGGAATGGGAGCATGATATTAAGTATGTCTCTGACCTTATATTAGAGAATCTGGGCAAAGATGATGCCAGAGTCACCTATAAGGAAGCTGAGCCCTTCACTACCAGAGTCAAGCATATGGACTTCTCTAAAGCAAGAAGGGATTTAAACCACAACCCCAAAATCCCTCTTGAGGAGGGCATACCTAAAACTATCGAGTGGATGAAAAAGTTTTACGGGGTGAAGGGGTGAGAGAGGTTGCATGAGGATTCTTCTGGTTCAAGAGAGTGACTGGCTCAAGAAGGGACCCCACCAACAACATCAGCTAGCAGATAGGCTTTCCCTTAAAGGGCACCAGATTCGGGCTATTGATTACGAGATCTTATGGAGGGACCAGGGCAAAAAAGGGCTCTATTCCAAGCGGCAGGTATTTGGCAATGTAGCCAAGAGTTGTAACGGGGCGAGGGTTACTGTAATTCGCCCCGGCATAGTTAAAGTCCCTTGGCTGGATTATGCTTCCCTGATTCTCACCCACAGAAAAGAAATCAAGCGACAGATAAAAGAGTTTTCCCCTGATGTGATTATTGGCTTTAGCATCCTGAATAGTTACCTAGCAGTGAAGGCGGCTAAACGAAACGCTATCCCCTTCATTTATTACTGGATAGATGTGTTGCATAGGCTCATACCCTTTAAACCCTTCCACCCCATTGCCAGAATAGTGGAAAACAAGACTCTTAACCAGGCGAACAGAGTCCTGGTAATTAATGACAAGCTCAAAGAATATGTGATAAAAATAGGCGCCCCACCTGAACGTACCCAGGTGCTCAGAGCCGGCATTGATATTGAGCAATTTAACCCGGAAGAAAATGGCAGTGCCATTAGAAAACAGTACGGGCTTAAGAAAGATGATATCGTCCTCTTCTTCATGGGCTGGCTATATAACTTTTCAGGATTGAAGGAAATTGCTTTGCAGCTAGCAGAAACAAAGAACTACAACCTCAAATTCCTTATTGTCGGCGAGGGTGATGCCTATGATGAACTTCAGCAGATACAGCAGAAGTACAACCTCCAGGACAGGCTCATTCTTACCGGTAAGAAGCCTTATCAGGAAATTCCTGCTTTTATCGCTGCTTCGGACATTTGTCTTTTACCGGCTTATCCCACAGAGAAGATAATGCAAGACATTGTGCCGATTAAGATGTATGAATATATGGCTATGGCAAAGCCAGTTGTTTCAACCAGGCTGCCGGGAGTAATAAAGGAGTTTGGCGAAGATAACGGCGTTGTCTATATTAGTAAACCGGAAGACGCAATTGAAAAGGCTGTCGGGTTAATCCAAGGTGGTAGCTTAAAAGAGCTTGGAGCCAGAGCTAGAAGCTTTGCCAAAAGGTATAGCTGGGACAGTATCACTGATGAATTTGAGAAAATTCTTGAGGAAGTTATAAGGGGAAGTAGAAAATGAAAGAATATCTTAACGAGTATAAAGGCAAGAATATCCTCATCACCGGTGGGGCAGGCTGTATTGGCAGTAATCTCACCAAAGCCCTAATTAAGGCTAAAGCAGCTAAGGTCATCGTCCTTGATGACCTTTCCGCTGCCGAGAAGTGGAATATTCCCACTGACCCCGGTGTAGTTTTTATCCAGGGAAGCATATTAGACGACGAGGTATTAAAGAGGGCATTCTCCGGCAAGCTTGACTTTGTCTTTCATCTGGCAGCCCACTTCGCCAACCAAAATTCCGTAGATAACCCAGAGACTGACCTTGAGGTTAACGGGCTTGGTGTTCTCAAGGTTCTAGAGTATTCTCACCTAGCCAAAGTCAGCAAGTTCGTCTTTGCCTCTTCTGGATGTTCTGTCTATGGCAGCCAGGCACCACTACCACTCAGGGAAGACTTTGTTTCTCTTCACCTTGACACCCCCTATCAAATCACCAAGCTTCTCGGCGAACTCTACTGCAATTTCTTCTATGACTATTATGGCTTGCCTGTGGCTATAGCTCGCTACTTCAATGTTTATGGTCCTGGCGAAATACCTGGTGCTTACCGTAATGTCATTCCCAACTTCATCTACTGGGCACTCCACAAAATGCCTCTCCCTATAACTGGCACTGGAGAAGAGACCAGAGACTTTACCTTTGTTGATGATATAATTGACGGCACATTACGTCTCGGCGCAGTCACCGAAGCAGTTGGCGGTGCCTTTAATTTAGCCTCAGACACGGAGACCAAAGTTATAGATATAGCCAATATGGTCAATGAAATCACTGGCAATCCTAGCGGGGTGAGGTTTATCGCTCGAAGGGACTGGGACAAAATCACCCGAAGAAGAGCTTCTGTTGACAAGGCAAGAAAGGTCTTGGGTTACGAGCCGAAAATGGCGATAAAAGACGGGATTAATAAAGTATATGACTGGATTGTAGAAAATAGGGACGAGATAGAGGCTTGCGCTAGATTTTGATTCTAAGGGGAAAATGGCAGATAAGCTCAAGGTCGGGATAGTGGGCTGTGGTGCGGTAGCGGTTAAACGACACATACCTGGCTTTACTAGACTTAAAAAAGATGTTGTTCTTCAGGCGGTTTGTGACAGAAATGAAGATCTAGCAAAAGAAGCAGCGAGGAAATATGGCATTCCTAAAACATATCAAAGTCTGTCACAGATGCTGTCTGGGGAGAGCCTGGACATAGTTGATATATGTACCCCCCCACAAACACACGCGCCTTTGGCTATAGAGGCACTAGAACGAGGCTGCCACATATTATTGGAAAAGCCCATGGCGCTTACCACTACTGATTGCGACCAGATGCTCGATGCCTCTCGCAAATATGAAAGAAAACTATGCATCGTTCACAATGTCCTGTTTCACCCTCCGCTGCTTAAAGCCAGGAATTTGGTGGCTGAAGGTGCTATCGGCGATTTTACCGGGATGAGAATCTTCCTCTCTGACCCCAGAGACGAAATGATAATGAGGAAAGATTACTGGATACACAAGCTCCCCGGTGGCTTAATCGGAGAGACAGGACCCCACCCTGTCTACATATCTTTAGCTTTTCTAGACAAGGTGAATAATGTGGATATCTATGCCAAAAAATTCTTGGAACATCCTTGGGCTCCCTTTGATGAATTTAGGATAGAGCTGGAGGGAGAAAAGGCTGTCAGCTCCATAGCTATCTCGTACACCAGCAATCGCTACACAGCTTACGTCGATATCTTAGGTACAGAAGGTGCCTTGCACCTTGACCTCCAAAGTATGCTAGTCATTCGCCAAGGGGCTAAGACATCACTAAGCCCCTGGAGTCTAGTTTCCACTTCGCTAGGTTCTGTTTCTCAAACAATAACCGGGTTGCTAGCTAATAGTTTTAAGGTGGCTACAGGGAGGTTTAGACTTGGACACGATACCGTGATTGAAATGTTCGTCAATAGCATTTTGTCTGACACCCAACCTCCGGTGACAGGTGAAGAAGGCAGGGAAGTAGTCAGAGTCATGGAGATGATTGTTGAGAAGCTTTACCGTAAATACGGTCGCCCAACTACTTAATAGAGGTTAGCCGAAGTATGTCCACGACAAAACTGAAGCAGATGAGACAGAAGGAGAAAGAATTAGTTAGACAATATTGGGATGATATGCCTTGTGGGACAGGCAACATCACTTACCCCGAGGGGTCGCTGGAGTACTTTGAAGCTATAGCTGAGAAACGAAACCGGTTGGAGCCTTTTATTACCGACTATGCGCAGTTTGAGAAATGGGCTGGCAAGAAAGTACTTGAAATAGGCTGTGGTGTTGGCAGTGACCTGCTCCGGTTTGCCCAGGCTGGAGCACATGTAGTCGGGATTGATTTATCACCAAAATCTGTTTTCTTAGCTAGGTCGAGGTTACAGGTTCATAACTGCCAGGGGAATGTGCTTGTAGCCGATGCCGAAAATCTCCCCTTTGAAAAGGATGAGTTTGAGCTAACCTATTCTTGGGGAGTTCTTCATCATACACCAAATCCAGAAAGAGCCATTCGTGAGATTTACCGGGTGACAAAGCCAGGTGGTGAAATTTGCATCATGCTTTATCACCGGCATTCACTGGTTGCCTTACAGCTCTATCTATTGTTTGGTGTGCTTGCTTTTAGACCATTCCAAGGCTTAGGAGATATAATCGCCAACCACCATGAAAGTCCAGGCACAAAGGCTTATTCTGTAGCTGAGGCTCGGCAAATATTTTCGGCATTCAGGGAATTGGAAATCATGGTTCGCCTTACCCCCTATGACCTCCGCTATAAAAGAGACAAATACCTCCCAAGGTGGGTCGGTAAGCTTATCCCACAACGTCTTGGCTGGTTTATGGTTATCCGAGGACGGAAACCTTGAGGTTTAATTAAGATGGCTGGAATTTGCGGCGCAATAGGAATCGAGGACGAGGCACTATTAAGGAGAATGGCATCGCTCATAGAGCATAGGGGCGAGATAGTGGAAGTCTCCGTTGATAACGGCGTAACCATCGCTTTAATACGCCATGCCGATGAGCCTGGATTATATAATAAAGGATTGATGTCAATCGCTCTTGACCATGACATCTATGCTATAGGCGACTGCTTGGTTCAAGACAATTCAGATATTTATGCTCACCTTACAACTCGTGCTTCGGCTAGAGAGACCGTAAAAGCCTTAAGGGGAAGTTTCGCCCTCGCCATAGTCAATGCGGGCAGGCATGCAAAACTGACATTAGCCCGCGACATATACGGCACTAGGTCAATTTATTATTTGCAGACTCAGCGGGCTTTTTTCTTTGCTTCAGAGATGAAATGCTTCCTAAGCCTTAATGAATTTAAACCTGAAGTTAATCCTGAAGCTCTGAATTACTATCTGAGCTGTGGTTTCAGTCCTGATAGGCAGACTTTATTCAAGCAAGTTTACAAGGTCTTACCGGCAGAGATGGTGGAGTTCGAAGACAAAAAAGTGCAGTGCCAGAAATACTGGAGTCCTATGCCCTGTGAGCAAGCACCTTTAGACATAAACCATTGGATTGAAGCTACCTGGGCGAAACTCAGGGATGCTGCCAAGACCCAACTACCGGCAAAAGAAGACAAGGTAGGGATAGCCCTGAGTGGGGGCTTAGATTCAGCCCTGATAGCAACTACGCTAAAGCATGTCAGCGGAAACTCAAAGATAGCAAGCTTCTCCTTAGATTATGGTGAGGCTGATAAGGCTGAGCTGAATATGGCGGTGAAGATATCTGAATATTTAGATATAGATTGTCGCATAGTTCAATTGAATTCGGCGGAAGTTGTAAAAGACCTGGAGCGACTGCAATGGCTCTACGACGAACCTCTCATAAAGTTTACTTTCATACCAACCTATTATCTTATGGCTGCAGCCAAGGAGCAGGTGAAGACATTATTCACCGGTGATGGCGGCGATGAGCTGTTTATAGGTTATAGGAATGACTACTGGGAAGACCCTATAATAGTCAGCCTTTTCTCAAAACTAGGACGAATCAGGAAGCCCATTCTGAAAGCAGGTAAGAGTCTGGCTAAGCCTCTAGCCAACTGGACTGGCTCAAAAAACCTATCGCTGGCTTCAGAGTTCTTTACCAGAGAGCATGCCAGTCATCCGGAGTGGCAATACAGGATAGCCTCACGGGTTTTCCATCCCTACTTTGCAGAGGAGGACTTGGCAAGATTACTCCGTAACAATGTTCTACATGGAGTAACCGACAACACAGTTAAAGCCATGAATACGGCAAATACTAGCAACAATATCGAGAGGATATCTCATACCATGGTTAGTGGTGAGCTTCCCAATGACCTGCTGAGGTTGGATAAATCTATAGCGGCTACTGGGCTGAAAATAAGGTCCCCCTTTCTTGACCCGCAGATGACAAACTTCGCTTTGAGCATACCGATATCATTAAGGCACCAACAGGGAACAACCAAATACCTGCTCAGGCAATTAATTAAGAACTACGACTTGCTGCCACAGGAAGTAGCTGCTAGTAGACAAAAGGTGGGGCTAACCGCGCCAATACATAAGTGGCTAACTGAGAGTTCATCCCGAGACTACTTTGATGCTTTGCTGCAGTCTAGGGCGGGTCTCCCGAATCTGGATATGGCTTATGTGCACAGGTTCTATCCCCCAAAGACATATACTCAAACCCTGAAAGCCTGGAACCTAATAGGTGTATTATTATGGGTGAAGACGTTTACGCTAAAATCTGGGAAGGTCTTTGAATGACGCTACCTAACGACTGGCAAATTAAAAAGTGCCTAGTGGTTTCGATCAGCCTGTTATTAGCCTTGCTCGGGCTCATCGGGCTGGCTAGTTTGGGCTTTGACGTCCCTATTCTAAGACAAATAGTTGGCTTTATTTTCCTCACCTTCATCCCCGGTATCCTTATCCTCAGAATCCTCAAGATTCATAATATAGGCATAATTGAGAGTGTACTCTATTCGGTGGGGCTAAGCCTTGCCTTCGTCATGGCAGTTGGCGTAGTGGTAAACTTTGCTTTACCGCATCTAGGAGTGTCCCAGCCTATTGCGCTGGCGCCATTGATAGTTACTTTCACTGTCTTTTTCCTAATATTATGCTTCCTGGCTTATGTGCGTGATAAGAGTTTCCGCCCCACCAATCCTTTACCTGAGGACAATGCAAAAATTGCAAAGCCAAGTTTTTTTACCAATCTTAACCCCTTTTTACTGGCTGTCTTACTGCCTCTCCTTGCTATTCTAGGAACCACCCTGGTCAATTCCTATCACAATAATATTCTTCTCTTGGCTTTTATCTTTATTGTTATGGTTATTATCGGCTTAGTCGCTTTCAATAAGTTTATCCCCGCCCCAGTTTACCCTTTCCTGATAGTCATGATGAGTATCGCACTCATATACCAGACCACCCTTATCTCGAGCAACCTGGTGGGCAGTGATATCCATTTAGAGTATTATGCGGGCAATCTAGTAAAAGAAAACGGCTACTGGGATGCTACCAACGCTTTCACTATAAATTCATGTTTGAGCATCGTTATGCTGGCACCTATCTACTCGCTGTTGCTCAACATGGACATTGTCTGGCTATTCAAAATAGTTTATCCCCTTTTCTTCTGCCTAGCGCCTCTGGCAATTTTTCGCATCCTCCATCTTCAAATCAAACCTAGTTATGCTTTCCTGGCCACCTTTTTCTTCATCTCTATGCCGATGTTCATGATGGACATGGCTCAGCTGGCTAGGCAGCAAGTCTCCGAACTCTTTTTCGTCTTGGTGATATTGCTGATGGTAGACCGCAAGTTAACGTTGATACAGAGAACTACTTTAGTCATTATCTTTGGCTTTGGCGTGGTCGTTTCTCACTATGGGATGGGTACTGGTTATATCGGTTACCTGGCTTTTGGTGCGCTGGTGCTTATTATCATTAAGAGTCGCCCCGGTCGAGCTGTATGGCAATGGCTGGTAGGAAAAGCTAATTCCCTCCCTGCTGATTTAACATCAGCCGGAGCTTTTAATAAGAAAGCCTTAGTCATCATTGTTGGCGTAAGTCTAGTTTTCATGCTTGGTTATTACAGTGTCGTTGCCTCAGGGTCAGCTCTCAGTGGCAGCCGTGTTGCCACTAACATTGCCCAAGGCACGATGGAGCAAGTGATTCACGGTATTACCACACCACCAGCAACTGAGATACCACCAGCAACTGAGACACCACCACCGGCAGTCGAGCTGCCCAGTTTCATTCAAGGCATTATCGCCAGGTTCCCAATGTTAAACCCCTTGACTAAAGAGTCTTTGACTCAGACTGCCTTGGGGCTTGATTTTCCTTTAGCCTCTTCAGGGGGGAAAGCCTGGCGCATCTTCCAATACCTAGTGGAACTCTGCCTTGTCATCGGCTTCATTAGGCTCATTTTCCGCCCCAGAAGATTGGGCGAATTCAAAGCTGAATACCTCTCCTTGACCCTAGTCAGTGGCATAATTTTGCTCGGCGTCTTTGTCCTGCCCGCAATGGGTTATGGTATGGGTAGCGTTCGAATTTTTGGGATTACTTTGCTCCTTATGGCTCCTCTGTTTCTTTTTGGTGGCGAAGCCATTGCCTACGCTATAGACAAGTTAGCTAGGATATTCCGGAGAGGTTTTTCCTCTTCCCAATTAAGCCTTGAAAATCCAATCCTCTTGCAATTTCTTGTTCTTGTGGTATTAATACCATATTTTATCTTCAACAGTGGGGTCGTCTTTGAGCTCAGCCGAAGCCAGACCACCCACTTTATCGACACTCCCTATTCCATCGCCCTATCAAGCTACCGAGTAGATGTGACCACAACCTTTACCAAACAGGATACCGCTGCCGCCGACTGGCTCTCTGGAGTAGCTAAAGAGGATTGCCAAGTCTATGTTGACCATCATAGCGGCAAACTGCTCGGCATACAAGTTGGCCTTCCCTGCCCGGCACTTGAGTTCCCTCATGACGCTAAAGCGGAAGAGCTATCCTCTCCTAGCTATAGCTATTTAAGAACCTGGAATACACAGAAGAAGCAGCTAACCTTTGGCACAGGTTATGCAGCGCGGCAAAGCGTTAGCTTTGATGATTTGCCTTGGTTTACGCAAACACTGGAAAAAGGTGACAAAATCTACGATAACGGTGGGGCTCAGATACTGCTAGTTAAGTAAAAGGGGACGACATGGAAATAGTTTTACTCGGGCCATATCCGCCACCCTATGGTGGGATTTCTGTTCATGTCCAGAGGCTTAAGGAACGACTTGAAGAAAGGGGTATACCTTGCGTTGTCTATGACTACAGTAGCATACGCGGAAAAGAAGACGATATAGTGGCTATAAGGAATAAAGCAATATGGTTTTTGAATCAGCTTTTTCATAATACTGACAGCATTATTCACCTTTGCGGCTATAGCCCAAGTGCCTTGATAGCGCTTTCACTGCTTGTAGCTGTAAAAAGAAAAAAGGTAGTGGTAGACACTGGCGGCTTCTTGTTTAGCCAAGAAGGGATTACATTACAGCATAGACTTGCCTTCCAGATAGCTGCCAAAACGGGAATTTACTTTATCGCAGAAAGCTCTAGGTCAAGGGATATAATGCTGTCTTTGGGTATCAAGCCTGAAAACGTGAATGACGAGATTATTCCCTGCTTCATTCCTCCTCGTGCAAGAGCAGGGAACATCTTCAAGCTCACTGAGGAGTTACAAAATTTTATCAGTAGCCATAGGCCCCTGATTACAGCCAACGCATTTCGAATAAGCTTCTACAACAATGAAGACCTGTATGGCATTGATTTGTGTATAGACTTGTGTGCTAACCTAAAACAGACCCATCCGGATATTGGCTTTGTCTTCTGCCTTCCAACTATTGGAGATTATGATTACTTCAACAAAATGATGCGGAGGGTTAGGGAAAAGGACATAGAAGATAACTTTTTATTTGTAACCGAACCCTGTGAGTATCATGCTATTCTTATGAGGTGTGATATATTCGTCAGGTCAACAAACACAGACGGAGATTCTGTCTCCCTCAGAGAGGCACTATACTTTAAGCTACCATCAGTAGCAAGTGACGCCATACCAAGACCTGTTGGGACTGTCCTATTTAAGAATCGAGATGCCGATGATTTGACCTCAAAGGTTGAACATATTCTGGGCAATTATAGTTTTTACAAGAGTAAACTGGAAACGCTAAAGCTTGAAGATAACACTGAGAAGATATTGAGAGTATATTATAAATTAAAACGGTAGCAAAAGGAGGGCAGGGTGAACATCGTAGTAGTTGGTGGCTGTGGCTTTATCGGTAGCCATTTGTCAGAAGAGCTTATACGCCGCGGACACAACGTTGAGATTATTGGGTTTAACTGCCAGGAGGAGAATCTGGTATCGATGAAAGGAAGATACAAGTTTATCAGGGTAGACATAACTGATAGAGCAGGTGTCAGGGAAGCTATCAACGCCAACGTGGATGGGGTTATTCATTTGGCTGCTCTTATCAATGTTGACCAATCAATACAATATCCAAGGTTGTTTTTTGCAACAAATGTGGCAGGAACGTTTAATGTGCTGGAAGCAGTAAGTGAAAAGCGCATTCCTAAGCTGCTCTATATGAGTACTTGTGAAGTCTATGGGAACATCCCTGAAGGAAAAGCAACTGAGAGCCATCCAACCAACCCTCGCTCACCCTACGCTGCCAGTAAATTTGCTGCAGAGAGGTATCTTCTGTCCTATGCCTACACCTATAGAGAGCCGAAGATAACTATTGTAAGAGGATTTAACCAGTACGGCACTAGGCAAAATCCCGGGAGTAAGGGAGCAGTTATCCCCATATTCATAACTAGACTGCTTAGAGGAGAGAATATACTAATACATGGTGACGGGAGCCAGACTAGGGACTATGTATATGTCAACGATACGGTAAAGGGGCTCGCTAATGCTTTTGAGAAGGATTTACCATCAGGCGAGATAATAAACCTGGCCACAGGCACAGATACTTCGATAAAAGAAGTAGCAACAATGATTTGTAAGCTCCTGGGGAAGAACCCAGAGGAACACATGGAGTTCATAGAAGATAGGCCGGGACAAATTATGCGGAGTTGCGGGGATTATAGCAAGGCCAAGGAGTTGTTGGGCTGGGCACCAGAGACTCCCCTTGACCGAGGGTTGAAAACGTGTATCGAGTGGTATAAAGATAGAGCAAGAGGAGAATAAATAAATTGCGATGCCCACTTTGTGACAGCAGCCAGATACGAATCGCCACGGATGTGGTTACTGAGTTGGGACATAATAGAAGCATCTATGAATGTGGAAATTGCTCTTGTAGGTTTATCGACCCGATACCTTCTCAAAAGGAACTCCAGGAAATTTATGATAGGTACTACATTGAGTCTAATAACTATGCCGGTAAGTACACCAGCACTTTACAGAATCGCTCGTATGGGCGGCTCACTTTCAGAAGGCAGTGGCAAATTATAAGTGGGCTTGTGCACAGGAGAGAAGGAAGAATATTAGATTATGGTTGTGGTGGAGGACATTTCCTCGATAATGTAAACTGCAGATGGCAGAGGTTTGGCATAGAGCTTTCCGAAGATGCTAGAAAAGTTGCTACTCAGAAAGGAATAAAGACTTTTGCCACACTTGAGGAAGCGGCTTTTTGCGATGAATTCTTCGATGTGGTGGTTATGTTTGCCACAATAGAGCATTTGCCCAACCCAAGAGATGTAGTTAAAGAACTGAGCAGGATCTTAAAAAGTGGTGGACTTTTTGTAATCATGACTGGTAATGTAACCAGTTTCAAAGCCAAGAAAAAAGCTGAGAAGTGGCATATGTATTGTCAACCAGAGCACATTTATTTCTTTTCTGCCCAGTCTCTAGACTTTCTCATGGATTTTTTAGGCTTTAAGAAGGTCAAAGCTTTATATACAGATGGTGGGATGACGCAAATCCCGTTTCGGCCTTTAAATATAGCTTTAAGAATAAGCTTGATGCTTTATGAGACAATACCTATATTGAATAGCTTACCTCTATTTGACCATTACTATGGTTATTATCAGAAGAGACGAAGGCTTGCAAAAAGGCTTATTTAGGAAACCCAACTTATGTGAAATCGGCTGTGTGCTGAGTTTCCTTTAGGAGGGAAAATGTTGACGCATGTTCAGAGTGCCGAAAGACAGGGGAGGCCTACTTCCGATAGCGCCAACACATGGTTGATAAAAAGGCTCATGAAGCTGGTAGAAAATGAATGTAATATAGAGGACTATCCTATCCTTAAGCTCGTATATCCTAGGGATTCTGCGGCACTCAGCCAACAAGAGCAAGAGAGAATCATGTCCGAAGCGTCCAAGCTGACGTACCAGGACGAGATTCAACATCCCTGGGATTCCTATTTTGGAATGGACCTTGCCCCGCTTCTGGAGGGCCGTGTGGCCCTGGACCTGGGATGTTTCACAGGAGGGCGTTCCATAGCATGGTACGAACGATATGGTCTAAGGGAGATATGTGGCATTGATGTCTTGGAATTGTATGTCGAAGCTGCGTCCAGATTCGCGGAAAACAGGGGCAGCAGAGCAAGCTTTGTCTGCGGCAAAGGCGAGAACATACCGTTCGCTGATGACAAGTTCAATGCTATTCTCAGCTTTGATGTTTTTGAGCATGTAACGGATGTGAAAAGCGTTCTGCTCGAATGCCGCCGTGTTTTGAAGAAAAATGGCCGTCTATTTGCGGTTTTTCCAAGTTTCTATCACCCCTATGAGCACCATCTGTCTCTGGTGACTCTGACGCCGTTCCTTCACTATCTATTCGATGGCGAAGAACTGATCAAGGCCTACAATGATATTGTGGACGAACGCGGCACTGATAAGAACTGGTGGTACAGGCGGAAGAGTCGTGAGTTAGAGGAGTGGGAGCGAGGCAATACGATTAACGGAATGACGAAGGCCCAGTTTCGCCGGCTGATAGTAGAGACGAACTGGATAATATATCATGAGCACAATATGCCGTTTCTCAAGACGTTGGCTGAGAGGCATCCGGTTTTGAGACCAATAAGGTATGTGCTAACTCCCCTCGCCCACCTGCCAGGGCTCGAAGAGATGCTGTGCGAGCGCATTGTCTATATTCTGGAGAAACCCTAAATGGCAACAGGTATGGCTATTGGTTATCCAAATAATCGTCACACACTATGGAGGTAGTATGCGAATTCAAGGCACAAAGGAAAAAACCGGTGAAAATTCTACTCGTATGCCGTGAGCTTCCCTCGCCATCAGATGCGACTAGTTTGAGAGTGCTTTACGCTCTAAAGTATCTCCCCGAGAAATACGGACATGATATTACAATGGTAGCCTTTCAACTGCCAGGGAAAGAGTACCTCGACCTAACTAATTACTGTCGAATTGAAGCGGTTAATATACCCTGCTGGCCGGGTTTAACCTCACCCAAAGCCATACTATATGGCCTGAGAAAGTTATTCTCGCTACCTAGCATCTCCTCCTGGCGTTTCTCCTTCTTTAATTATTCTTATTCACCTGAAATGGATAAGCTAATAAAGACGCTACTCGATAGTAATAAGGTAGACATAATGATTGTTAATCATCCTTCCATGCTTTGTTACGCACTCAATAAAAGAGTCCCCACAGTATTATTGGAAAGTTTTGCCCTCTCAGAGATAGCCCTGACGGAGTATAAGATGGAGAGGAACTGGCTCAAGAAAATAATCCGTCTATTGTATTACTATCAGACAAGAAATTATGCAAAGGTGTACGAGGTTGTTAATCTTCTTATCGCAGTTTCAACCCGTCAGAGGGACAGGATAAGGTCGCATTGCCCCAACGTAGATATTGCGGTTATTCCTGGTGGCGCAGATACAGACTATTTAAAAACAATGGAACCAGAGACAAAATTTCCAAGCCTAGCCATTACCGGAACGATGAGTGGTACTAGAAACAAGACTGCCATCCTTTATTTTTATAATGAGGTATATCCGTTAATAAAAGAAAGGATACCCCGGGTGAAACTGTATATTGTGGGAAGTAACCCGGAAAAGGAAATATTAAGATTGTCGGCGGATAAATCGGTGACTGTCACCGGTTATGTGAAGGACCTCAGACCCTATCTTTCCCGTGCCTGGGTGGTGGTTGCTCCCCTTCAAGAGGATTTTGGTGTGAAGATTAGGGTTTTGCAAGCAATGGCAGTGGGGAAACCAGTCGTCTCCACCTCTATGGGTGCTACTGGAATAAGTGTTTCCCCAGGGGAAAATATCATCCTCGCCGATGAGCCTGGCGAATTTGCTGACAGAGTGATAGAGCTTCTGAATGATAAGCAGCTAAGGCAAAAAATAGGTGCCAAGGCAAGATTGCTTATGGAGACTGAACACTCCTGGGAAAACCTAACAGACAAGCTAAATGTGCTCTTAGAAAAGGTAGCAAAGGGGAATTGCTAGCTTAAAGACAAATAAAATGTTCAATTGGCAAATCAAACAAGGTTCTAGACTCCAGAGACCTCCCTGGGGTAAAATAGAAATTACAGCTCAACTGATAAGGAGGCACTAATATGGCATTTAAGAGAATAATTCGGGCTTTGCTTCGGCCTGTATTTAATATCGTCTTCGTTCGATTGTTTCCACTATGGGAAGCCATGGGATTCCACCTTACACTAAATCAATATCATCAGCCAATCCCAGACACTAGAACATTGAAGCCCGAGTTATGGTTGCGGCAATCGGAGCTTGTTGGGGTTGATATAAATGAGCAAAACCAAATTCAATTTCTTAGTCAAATCTCATCAAGATTTAAAGATGAATATAATAGTTTTCCGAAAAACGAGGCGCAACAATCATATCATTATTATATTAATAATGGTTGGTTTCAATCTGTAGATGGTGAAATTTTATATTGCATGGTCCGCCATTTTAAACCCAAAAAGATAATCGAAATCGGCTCAGGTTATTCAACATATTTATCTGCACAAGCAATCTTGAAAAACGAACAAGAGAACGGATATAAAGGAGAGTTAATTGCAATTGACCCTTACCCAAATGAAGTCGTAAAATCTGGGTTCCCCGGTCTCTCAAAGCTAATACCTATAAAAGTTGAGGAAATTAATTTGTCAATGTATAATGAACTCAAAGAGAATGATATCTTATTTATTGACACGAGCCATGTTTTAAGAATCGGAGGCGATGTTCAGTACGAGTACCTTGAAATATTACCCAGACTTAACAAAGGCGTTATCGTTCATATTCACGACATATTTCTCCCAATGGAATATCCCAAAAAGTGGGTGCTGGAAATGCACCGATTTTGGAACGAGCAGTATCTACTCCAAGCTTTCTTAGCCTTCAACAACGCTTTTGAAATCTTATGGGCAGGATATTATATGCACCTAAAACATCCCGAAAAACTCAAAAAGGCGTTTAGTTCCTATGATAGAATGACAACCTGGCCTCAAAGTTTTTGGATAAGGAGAAACCTATAATGCCGCCAGCAAAAATAGGAGATCTTTATGATTATCAGAAGCAAAGCTCCTCTAAGGATTAGTTTTGGTGGTGGTGGCACAGATGTTTCTCCGTACCGTGAGGAGAAGGGGGGAGCCACCCTCAGCGCTACCATCGATAAATACACCTACTGTACCTTAGCAACACGAAGCGATAACTCCATTATTGTCAAATCACTGGACTATGACACCCTTATCAAATATCACACCAACGATAAGTTACTGTATGATGGCAAATTGGATTTAGTCAAGGCTACCATCAAGATGCTACAGGTAAAGGATGGGCTTGAACTTTTCCTGCACAGCGATGCCCCTCCAGGTTCTGGGTTGGGAACATCCTCCGCATTAGTAGTAGCTCTCGTAGGTGCCTTCAAGCATTGGCTTAGGCTACCCCTCACCAATTATGAGATGGCTGAACTCGCCTATCATATTGAGAGGGAGGAAGCAGGTATTAAAGGTGGAAAGCAGGATCAATATGCTTCAACCTTTGGTGGGTTCAACTTTATTGAGTTCTCCAGCGAAACAACAATTGTCAACCCACTTCGGATAAAGATGGATACCATTAACGAACTACAATATCGGCTGATGCTTTGTTATACCGGGAAGACCAGGCTGTCAGAGGGAATCATCGACGATCACGTGAGCAACTATACTCAAGCAAAGGGGGATGTAGTTCAAGCTCTGGACAAAACCAAGCAACTGGCTATCGCAATGAAAAATACAATTCTTTTAGATAAGGTTGATGACTTTGGTCAGCTTCTTCATGAAGCCTGGTGTGCCAAGAAAAAATTCTCTGTCAAAGTGACGAACCCAAACATTGATGAGCTCTACGAAGTGGCGAGACGAAATGGAGCTATTGGAGGTAAGTTACTTGGGGCGGGAGGCGGTGGCTATCTTCTATTGCTTTGTGAGTTTGACAAACGGCACATCATGGCTGAGAAATTGGAAAAGGCTGGAGGCAAAATTGCTAACTTCACTTTTGACCTTCAGGGAATACAGAGCTGGGAGGTCAACGAGAAATAGGACACGGAGAAGGAATCTATGAAATGGATAGAAAGGAGTGTAAAGGTAGCTTTTAACAAACTGGGGCTAGAAATCTCAAGGATTCCGAAAAAACGGGTAATCGATTACTGGAATGAAGATGAGCAATTTGTTGCGCTAGCCAAGCAGGTTAGAGGGCATACCCTAATTCATGAGGAACGCCTATTTATGTTGTACCAATTTGCAAATTCAGTTGTTTCTCTGAAAGGGAACGTAGCTGAATTAGGAGTGTATAAAGGCGGCTCGGCTAAGTTACTAGCTAAGATTTTCGAGAGAAGCACTGAAAAAAAAGGCATATTCCTTTTCGACACATTTTGTGGCATGCCTGAAGCAAATCCGCTGATAGACCTGCACAAGAAGGGGGATTTTCCCGATACATCGCTTGAAAGTGTCCAGAATTTTCTGTCTGATTGCCAGAATATCACAGTTTATGAGGGTTTGTTTTCAGATACCTTGGTCAAGGTAGCAAATGAAACTTTTTGCTTTGTTCACATTGATTGCGATATTTATCAATCTGTATTAGAATGCTGCGAATTCTTCTACCCCAGGGTTACCCCAGGCGGGGTGATGATATTTGATGATTATGGTTCCCTATCATGCCCGGGAGCAAAAAAGGCAGTGGACGATTACTTCCTGGGTAAAATTGGACGCCCCATTTATTTACCCACCGGGCAATGCGTGATAACAAAACATGTGTGAGTAAAGCAGGAGAGAATTGAGCAAAGAAAGCAAAATAATCAGACAAATTGAAGAAAGTGCTGAGCTTAGAAAGGCATTAAAAACACAAGTGGACTTGCTCCTGAAAATAGCAGCGCAGATCATTCAAGCCTTCCGCAAGGGCAACAAGGTTCTTATTTTTGGCAATGGAGGGAGCGCAGCAGATGCTCAACACATTGCCTGCGAACTGGCGGGCAAGTTCTATCTGGACCGTGAACCCCTTCCTGCCATTGCTCTCACCACCAACACCTCATCCCTCACTGCCATTGCCAATGATTACAGTTATGAAGCTGTATTTGCCCGGCAACTTAGAGGATTAGTAAAGAAAGGTGATGTAGTCATTGGCATTAGCGCCAGCGGGGAATCCTCCAATGTACTCCAAGCGATAAAGGAAGCCAAGCTCCATGGAGCTATCACGGTAGCTTTTAGCGGACAAGGAGGAAAGCTCAAAGAGCTGGCTGATTATGTACTTTCTGTTCCTTCTGCAGATACACCTCGCATCCAGGAGACGCACATTACCGCTGGACATATTATTTGTTATTTAGTTGAAGAAGCCCTCTTTGGAGAAGAGAAAGGTGAATAGAGCTGCTCAATTGATAATCGCTGAGGCAGGTAATTCCAGAGAAAAACTGTGATGAATTTGAGAGGTTACCTCAGTCACTTGATATACAAGACGATGGGCACACTAAATTTTGCTAGGCAGATAGAGTGGCGAAATATACTGGAAGGGCTTGACCCGAAAGAAGGCGAAAGGATATTAGATGTAGCTTGCGGGGGAGGACAATTGAGCCTTAAGATTGCTGAAAGAGGCTGCAAGGTTCATGGGATAGACATCTCGGAAAGGAACATAAATAGTGCCAAGTGTCTAGCAGAAAGAGCAAAAATAATTGCCCAGCTTGAGGTCGCAGATGCTCAGCATCTCCCCTATTCCGATGGTTATTTTGACAAGGTGGTGTGCAGCTCTTCTTTAGAGCACTTTCCCGATGATATTGAAAGCCTGAGGGAGATGAATAGAGTTTTAAAATCAGGCGGTACCCTTGTGCTGACGACCGATAGTTTTCTTTATTTAAATCAGGGTAAGATTGGGGAAAGGCATAGAAAGATAGCACATGTTGTGAATTACTACACCCCTGAGATACTGAAAGAGCGACTTGAAATTGCCAGCTTAGTAATGGTAAGAAGCAAGTATCTCCTTAAATCACCAATTACGCGTTTTTTCAGTAATCTCGGCATCAAAATGGCGTGGCGAGGTTACTTATGGTGGGGAATATCCTTGCTGGCTTATCCTTTATGTTTACTTTCTGAGAGGTTATTCAGGGCAAGAGAACCTGGATATACTTTGATGGCAGAGGTAAAAAAGAGAGGGTGACTTGAAGAATTTGAAGGCTATGCAGAATGGCAGAAAGGTTGTGGTTATAGGTTTGGATGGAGCCACTTTTGATTTGATAAAGCCTTGGGTCGATGAGGGCAAGCTACCTAACCTCGCCCATCTAATAAAGAACGGCGTCTGGGGGAATCTCAGGTCTGTTATCCCAACCACATCAGCTCCGGCATGGGTATCTTTCATGACCGGAAAGAATCCCGGTAAGCATGGTATCTTTGATTTTGTGGCTCATCCTAATACCAGTGGGGGTAAATCTTGCCTAATATCCTCTCTTTCTTTCAAGGATAAGACTCTATGGGAAATTTTGAGCTTACATGGCAAAAGAGTGGGCGTTGTGAATGTGCCGATCACCTATCCGCCGAAAGCGGTTAACGGTTTCCTAATCTCCTGTTTTATGACCCCTCCTTCAGCAAAGGTATTTACTTACCCAGAAGAATTACGGCAAGAGATACCGGATTATAGAATCGATACAAAATATGCACGGCAGCTCTTTGGCATGAAATCCGAAGATAAGTCACATTTGCTAAAGGAGCAATACGATATCACTGAGAAACGTGCCTCAGCAGTGTTGAGATTAATGGACAAGTGGGAAACCGATTTCTTTATAGTTGTCTTTAAAGGTACAGATAATATGCAACACTACTTCTGGGACAGGAAAGACATTCTGCTAGCATACTATCAGAGAATGGATGGGCTCACCGCCAGAATCCTAGATAAGTCTGGCGAGAATACTAATGTCTTTATTATCTCTGACCATGGGTTTGGCCCCGCAGCGACTAAGATGTTTTTTATCAATGCCTGGCTTGAGCAACTTTGGCTACTGAAAAGACAGGCTAATCTGAAAAGTCGCCTATTTCAAAAAGTGTACCATATGGCTTCACGAATCAATGAGAAAATAAAGTTTAGCAGGCGATTACCTCCAAAAAGTGTTGGCGTGGTTACAGCGACGTTAAATCAACAGGTCGCTTGGACACAGACGAAAGCATATAGCCAAACTATGTTTGGTATAAACATTAACCTCAAGGAAAGAGACCCTTATGGTATAGTCGAGGCAGGGGAAGAATACGAGGAGATAAGGGAGGAAATCATAAAGGAACTAAAAAATTTGACAGACCCTGAGACCGACGAAAGAATAATGACAGGGGTTTTCAAAAATGATGAGATATACTGGGGTGCCAACCTGAGCAAAGCTCCTGATATCATTTGTGTTCCAAATCCTAAGTACTCAATAAAAAACACAATGCTCTTTGCCGACAACATATTTGGAAACTCCCCAACAGAATTGCCCGGGGACCATCGTGCCCAGCTTAATGGAATCCTCGTCGCCTATGGTCCAGACATTAAGCAAGGCGAAAAGATTGAAGATGCGCAATTGTTTGATATTACTCCTACTGTTCTTCACATGATGGGGCTTCCTATTCCTGATGATATTGATGGGGTGGTTTTGAAAGAAATATTTAAAGAAGATTCTGAACCGGCTAAAAGAGATATATTTTATGAGGAAGAAATTAAAGACGAGAGGAAAAAGGTAAAGGAGAAGATAGAAAAACTAAAAAATCTTGGCAAGTTATAAGAATGTTGCTTGAGAAGGGACGGCATGTCAAGTATATATAGCGAGGTTCCAAAAGCAGGTATACCAGTATCAACAGGAGTATGCTGTTGTGACTTAGATGGGGTTTTTACCCTTTAGCCAGAGTGTTGGTTGGAATTTATAGAAGCTAAAACAGGTAAGCACTTCGATTCCTTGGAGGAAGCAAAGGAAAGTCTTTCTTATGCGGACATTCCGAGGCAATCGAGATACCACAGTCAATGTTCTGCTGTGGAACTAACCTACCGTGATGACCCTTGTGCTGCACTGCGCCACAGTTCGCGAGCGCGCATGGCTGCCCTTGGCCACAAGACCAGCAGCATGCGATATATGATAGCCAGAATGCTAATGCCGCAAATCGAGACATAGCCGCTGAAAGACCAGCAGGAGAGCCTAACCTTTCCCAGCACTGTGAACCTATCAGTCTGAAAGATGATTTTTTGTGTCAGAACCTGCCACCCAAAGAGGTTAAACCTTCTGAATAGCGGGTTGCTTATGTTCTGGGCAACTGTGTAACTTGTAGGGCTCTTCCTGGGAACGGCAGAAGCTCCGCCGTATCTTTTGGTCATAAGCCTTTGTGGAACGGTCAAAAAGTCCCCATTTAAACAAAGTTCCTCCAAAAGAAGTTTAGCAGGTGCGGGCACTTTTCTAAGCGGCATTACCTCACATAGGGCGTTACGTTTGTAGACCCCGTAAAAAATATTTACAGGCCTGCCCGCCAAGGCCGTTGACTTAAATCTCCCAGCAGGGCTCAAGCCAATTGTGGAGAACCCTTGGTCAGTCCAAATCACCTCTTCTGTTTCAGGGTCAATGATTTCGCACTGGGTTCCAACGAGAACTATGTCCTGTGATATCCGGAACCCCTTGAGACAGGACCGGAGATAGCGCGGATGCCAGTAATCATCATGAGAGGCCCACATGAAATACTCACCAAGCAATAGTTCGAAGACCCGATTGAAGTTCCAAACAGCTCCCATATTCATCTGATTCCGATAATACCGAATCCGTTTATCTCGTGCTACATACTCCAGGCAGATTTCTTGCGTCCGGTCGGTTGATGCATTGTCCGAAATAATCAACTCAAAGTTCTCATACTCCTGCGCCAGCAGTGAATCCAACGCCTGCCGGATATGCGGCTCGCCGTTGTATACCGGCATCCCAATACTGACCAAAGGCTTGCCTTTCGCCATGTTTACTTACTCCTCAGAATGATTATGCTACACCTCATCATTTGATCCTTCTCAAGTATCCGTCAATACTGGTAGATACATATAGTTTATTATACTTCTTGTCGATTTCGAAATTGTCGTGCTCTCTTAAGAACTCATCCACCGCTTCCTTCGGACCATTGTTGATATATTTTTTATCACAAGCACCAAATTCAGCCAATTTCGATGTGTTTGTATCAAACACAATGATATAACAGCCGGGAACGACGAATTCTTGGTATAATTCCAATTCTCTAAGAACATGAGCCTTGGTATGGTCTGAGTCAAGGCAAATGATTACCTTCGAATTCATTGGTATTCTTTTTCTAATCTCTCGGATTACCTCCTCAGAAACAGAATTGCCCTGAATTAACTCAATCCTTTTGAACAGAGGGTGTGCTTTGATGACCCTTTTGTTATGCTCTCTTATCTCAATATCCACCCCTATAACCTTACCCCTATTCAGCAGTTCCATCAGCGAAGCGTAATATATTAATCCCCCACCATGGGCAACTCCGCTTTCAATGATAACGTCAGGCTGGACCTCAAAAATCAATTCTTGCATAAGTATCAAGTCCTCTGGAGTTTGGATAACCGGAACCCCCAGCCAGTCAATCTCGTAGGCTAAACGATTCTCCTCTACAGCCCTTGCCCATCTTAGCCCTATCTCCTCCAATTTCTTGGTATCTTTATCAGCTTTTGTAAGAACATACTTTCTTAGCGATGGAATGTTTTTATAGTTTCCCATTATTCATACCTGATAAACTAAGGAGACATTTAGTGTGGCTTAATTATCATTCCTTGTCCAGTCGGTAAAGACAACACCTTAACCCCCACGGACGACACAAAATCATCTATTGCCCTTTTTTGATTTATACAGGCAGGCCAACCATAATCATCAAGCACAACAATCCCCCCACGCTCTAATTTTGGCCAAAAATATTTGAGTGCCTCCGCTTCTGGCAAAGCACAGTTCATATCGATATGCAAATACGCGACTTTCTTTATATCCACCTGTGACAATGTCTTTGGAACTGGGCCTTTTACAATTACAACATTCGGATATTCCTTAAAGCTATCTACAACAAATTCGTAGCAGTCAGGATATTGGTCTTTCCAGACGAGATATTCCTCTTCAGTGCAAAATTCTTGGTCTAATCCACAAAATGTGTCAAAAAGGTAATATTTACGCTCCTTTAATGATTTAAAGTCAATGTAGGTTATGTTTGACATGGAATACATGCCCCTGTTTACCCCACACTCAACAAAGTCCCCCTCCAATTGTTTTGCATGAAATGCGGCCCATTGATTAACATGTACTTGCCAACCGCCCAAGGATGGTTTGTACTGCTGCCTCATCGCCGCAGCATACCCCTTAAGAAATTGTGGGTTTTTCATGAAATCACAATTTTTATCTGTAATTAAACCGAGCATATTATAGGTATTACTTGGCAACAACAAACTAAGCAAAGGCTTTGTTACTGTCGTAAAGATACGGTAAAGAATTTGCTGAAAACGTGGACTTCTAGAAAATGCATGTGCTAGCGGAGCCAGTTTATTTTTTGAAGCTGCATTAGAAGGCAAGTATTCTCTAGCTTCCTTCGTTTCCATTACCTTTACCCCCCAAATTTATCATTCATTTTTTGATGGTTCTACTTTTATCGGCCGAACTAAATTACTATAGTTTTGAATTCTGGCAGTGGATGTATAATCAATGAACCTTTCCCTAACCTTTTTGAGAGAATCGCTTCTACTTCATTTACATGGTCCAACGCGAGAATTATTACTGCTATCTTTGCATTCTGCGCTAGATTAAATAGACTTGGAACAGGTTTTATTGGAATATTAGCTATTGGAATCATTTTGTAGTGTTTATTGTGGTCTATATCCACTACCATTTTGATTTCTTTAGATGTAAGATTTAACCAGTTTACTAATGTACTTGCTTTTAGTCCCCCACCATAGCCATAGATGGGTATTTTCTTTTCCTCAGTGAGTTCTGCGATTTTACTTCTTATATCACGTCGAAGTCTATCAATTTTATCTCTAAATGCGTTAAATGAGCGGGGGCTTAGTTCTTCCACCTCTTTATTCTTCCAATCGAGGATCAGATTTGAGATTTCCTTTTGATACCCCTTCTTGGCGATAACTCTTAGTGTACCACCACGATAATTTGTCTCATGCTCAATACTAACTATTCCCATGTTATACTTATCTAGAGCATAAATCAGCGAATTTATCGTGAACCAACAACACTCTAAATGGGCGAATCCATCAATGCGAAAGGCATTCAGAAAATCAATAAGGTATGGCACTTCTATAATTACGAAAGCCCCATTTTTCATTAAGTTGGCTAAATTAGAAAAAAGTAAGTCTAAATCGGGAACAAGATCAATAACGTGCTTTGCTATGATACAATCGGGATATTTCCCTCTGTTGCTTAAAACTCTAACCACATCGGCATTAAGGAAATCAGTGATAACCTCAAACGGATATCCCTTTTCAGAATGAGCTGACGGTTCGATACCTATTAAGTTACTAAAACCTTTTTGATAGAATTTTTCTAAAAGAGAACCATCCCCGCATCCTATCTCAAGGATTAAAGAATCTTTAGATAGCGATAACAAGGATGGAATGTTTGAAGAAAATTGCTCATCATGGTCTGACACTAATTTTGAAGAGCTGGAAGAATACAAATTCTCTGAAACAAGTTCTTCCTTCGGTATTTTGTGTACGGTTTGCACCAAATAGCACCGCTTGCAAATGACCAATTCTAATTTTTGTCTCCAAACTTGATTAGCCAGAGCTTTAGACGGCTCTATCGGAAACCCTAGTGGTAGTGTGCCTAATTCGAACACTTCTCGGAAAGTCTGATTTCCACATAAACAACAGGAATTGATCATATTCTACCTTCTAAATACCTTGACATTGTCATTTCAAGACCCCATGCTTTTCAAGCTAAGTTCGCTGATCATTCACAAAACCAACTCACTGCCGGTCGAACTCACATAGGGCATCAACCACGTAGTCCACTTCTACATCAGTCAGGTCAGGGAACAGGGGCAGAGTGAGTATCGTCTGCCATACCTGCTTGGCGGCTGGAATCGCCTTGTCGTAGCTTCTGAAAAGTGGGTGCAAAGGAATTGGCATATAGTGTACCCCGGTAGCAATGCCTTTCTGCTTAAGATGGGCAATCAGGTCATCGCGTCGGTTACACCTCACGCCAAATATCCAGTAGGCTGCGTCCTGAAGTGCATACGGAAGCAGCGGGCGAATCTGCTGGCAGTCCTTGATTCCATCAAGATAGCGACGGATAATTACCCTGCGACGCTCATTCATCCGATCGAGCTTCTTGAGCTGCGCCAGTCCAATGGCGGCCATGAGGTCATTCATATTATACTTGTAGCCGAGCTTGCTCACTTCATAGTACCAGTGGCGGACGTCCAGCGACTGAGTATCCGTATAGCCGGCTGAGCGTCTCCACGTATCCTTATCAATCCCCACCCAGCGGTATGCTCTTACTGGTTCAATCAAGTCTACGGCGTCAGAAGAGAGCATGCCCCCATCACCCGTAGTCATGCACTTCTTTTCTTCGAAGCTAAAACAGCCAATATCTCCCCAGGTACCCAATTTTTTACCTTTGTACGCGCCACCCGCACAATGCGCGCAGTCCTCAATAACAGCAAGGCGGTGGCGTTTTGCGATTTCCATCAACTGCTCCATTGGTACAGGATGACCGCCAAAGTGCACCGGAATTAAGGCTACGCATTTGCTATCAAGTTTTGTCTCAAGGTCCCGCATGCTTATAGAGAGTGTATCTGGATCTACATCCACAAACACTGGCTTCAAGTGGTTGTACAACACGGCGGTAGCGGTAGAGACGAATGTAATTGCTGGCACCAACACCTTCGATCCCGGTCGGAAACCATAGGCCATGAGAGCCAAGTGCAACGCCGCCGTACCAGAGTTGACACCTACTGAGGAGGAAACATTGAGATACTCACTCCACTCCTTCTCAAATTCGGCCACTAATGGCCCCAGACCGAGCCAAGCACGGTCAAAGACCAACCGTATATTTGACAATTCCTCTTGACCAACACTGGGCTTAAATAACCTGATCTGCATTTTGACCCTTTTCACCATATTATGAGTTTCAGTCACCTCCTGCATGAAACATGCCTAAAACGGCGAGACAAATTCATCAAACGATGGTAGCATTCTGTCTTTGGCTGAGAGATAAGGACCATTGGTAGGCCATTGAATCCCGAGAGTGTCGTCATTCCATCTCAGTCCCCCTTCGAACTCTGATGCGTAAGCACTGTCTATCTTATAGAGCACCACTGTCTTCTCGGTGAGGGTACAAAAACCATGAGCAAACCCTTTCGGGATATACACCATCTTCTGATTGTCAGCCGACAGCTCGATCGAGTCCCATTGCCCGTAGGTCTCAGAGTCTTTCCTTAAGTCAACGAAGACGTCTAGAATAGCTCCCGTAACTACCCGCACGAGTTTTGTCTCAGCATGTGGCGGCCTCTGGAAGTGGAGTCCTCGGATGGTATATTTCCTGATAGATTGCGATTGATTTTCCTGCACCCAGGAGGTCTGTAGGCTATATTCGTGGAAAATCGCCTCATCGTAGACTCGCATGAAATATCCTCGATCATCATGATGAGGAGGCAGGAGAATTTCACATGTCCCGTGTAGTCTCAGTGGTCTAATCTCCATAAAACATTCAGTCCTTTAGTTTGGGGCAAAAAATACTCACCCTGCATTGCTACCCGTCCTCCGCCTTTTCATCAACCTGCCAACATAATCATTAATCTGGCTTACACAGAAATCATAATCAACATTGGAGGCTTTGTACCAACTCACAGTATATTCTATAGCTTCATTAATGCTTAAGATAGGTCTCCAGTCTAGCAAGGTAATCGCTTTTGAAATATCCAGCATTAAAGATCTTGCTTCGTGAGGTTCACGTGATAACCCTTTGGAGAGATCATTATATTGTCCACCCCCCCAGTATTTTATTAGACTTCTTACCAATTCTTCTACTGTAATGATTGAGCCATGGGCTGGTCCAAAATTCCAGGCTCCTGAATACTTTTCTCTATCCTCATACATTCTTGAAGCCAGCAGCAAATATCCACTCAAGGGCTCAAGTACATGCTGCCATGGTCTCACTGACGTGGGAGAACGGATGCCAATAGGTTTGTTATTCCTCAGCGCTTTAATACAATCTGGGACCAGCCTGTCCTCTCGCCAATCTCCGCCACCTATTACATTTCCGGACCGTACTGAGGAAATCGCTTTACTATATTCTTTTGCATTAAAGAAAGAGTTTCTATACGCTGAAGTTATAATCTCTGAACATGCCTTGCTTGAGCTGTAAGGGTCGTAACCACCTACTGGGTCGTTCTCTCTATATCCCCAAATCCACTCTTTGTTTTCATAGCATTTATCGCTGGTGACATTGATTATTACTTTTACTGGGTCAGTAAGCCGGCAGCATTCAAGAAGATTTACCATCCCTCCCACATTGGTGTCATAGGTTAGCTTTGGCTGTTTATAAGATAACCTGACTAATGATTGAGCCGCCATGTGGAATACAATCTCTGGCTGGTATTCATCAAAAACTCTTTTCAGCTTACCATAATCTTCAATATCTCCGATGTTGCTTCTAATTTTGCTTCCTACTTTGGCTACAACGAAATTATCATTTACTGTATACGGCTCTAAAGCATATCCAATGACATTAGCCCCTAGCTCCCTTAACCAGATAGAAAGCCAAGAACCCTTAAAGCCAGTGTGCCCTGTGACCAGGACAGTTTTGCCCTCGAAAACATTATTGAATAACCCTTTCATTTCCAAATCTTCCAAAACGCCTTACCCGCCCCCCACAATTCATTCAGATAAATGACGTCTCGCTCATGGTCCATGCAGTCCCAATTTCCTTCATGTTCATACACCATCACCTGTCCATTTTGTGCCAACTGTTCCAGGACACCTACTTCAAAATCGCAGTCTTCATCTTCCGTTAGGTAATCTAACATTTCTTTATCGAAAACCATAAACCCGCCATTAATTAATTCCCTCGGAAGGCGCGGTTTTTCTTTAAAGGAGCGAACCTGACCACTTTCCGCAATTATTTCCCCGAATCTAGAGGGACGATGGACGCCAGTAACCGTTACGATCTTATCATGGGATTTATGAAATTCTAACAACTTATTCAAATCTATGTCAGCAAGCCCATCCCCATAAGTCAGCATATTGGTGTCTGAATCTAGATACTTCTCAACTCTTTTTATTCTTCCTCCTTTTAGAGTATCCAGTCCTGTATCTACTAAGGTAACCTTCCAATTGTTTTCATTATGGGAACTGTGATATTTGATATCTCCAGATGAAAGATTAATGGTGAAGTCGTTATTAATAATCTCATATTGATAAAAATAGTTTTTAATAACATCCGCTTTCTCTCCCAGACAAATGATAAATTCATTAAATCCTTGGTGCGAATATATCTTCATTATGTGCCATAGAATAGGTTTATTTCCTATAGGCACCATAGGTTTTGGTATGGCTTCAATTTGCTGGCCAAGCCTTGTACCCTTGCCTCCAGCCAAGATTATAACTTTCATATTCTACCTCATTTACTACCTATAACTCTGCTTACTAATTTTACTTCGCTCCTCTAGAAAAGTAAAATGGACTAGAAACACTGGCGAAATCTAAACAAATCTCCTCAATATCCTCTTTATCGCTGTCAGGTTTATTCCTAATTTCCTCTCTATGGTGAGGAGCATCATTATATCCTCTTTGCCAAAACTTCTCGTCAGCAATACTGATAAGGCATATACACCCAAAAATAAGATAAGCAGCACTGGTAGTAGCCAAAATGGTATGACACTAACCAGATTCTTGACCAATGCATAGATAACAAGAACGAGAGCAACCGATGCTATGGCTGGTTTCAGGAAATTCTTGCTGAACGGGTGTATTTTAGAAAGTGAATAAAGTCTTGCTGATAGTAGACCGAATGTCACCGCAAATGCTGAAGCTGTAGCGGTAGCGGCTCCGACTATCCCCCAAGGCGGTATCAGCATTATGGCTAGAGCGACATTGGCAATGAAAGAGATTAGGACTGACCACATTATAAATCGGACATGCCCCATAGCTGCCAGTGTAGCGGAACTGGCTCCTAAGATAGTCTGGATGAAGAATCCTAGTGACAAGATTCGCAAGGCAAAAGCTGCTTCAATATAACGAGAGCCAAACAAGATATTCAGTGTAGCTTCAGGAAATAAGACAAATATAAGGAAAATAGGCAGAGTTGCCATGAAAATCCACTTGGTTAAAACTGTATAGCTCCTTTTTACATCCTCAGATTGGTTTTTGGCAGATAGCTGCGACATCAGGGGGAAATAGATGAAAGTGGCTGCTTGTAAGACCATTGGGAACAGAGACGTAAGAGACTGCGCTGCATTATAAAGTCCAACATCACTAGGTAACATGAAATAGCCAAGCATCAATGTATCTAGCCACGTTACCGAAAGGTAAAACATAATTACTCCCAAAAGGGGTAGTGAGAAGAGTAGAAGTTCCTTTGCCATTTGGCTGATGGGAGCATGCCTCTCTTTCTTTAGAACCAAAGGTGGTTTTCTGGCAGCATACACGGTGAAAGCTGCGAAGGTTAGTACAACAGAAGCCACAAATGCCCAGATTACTCCCATAAATGCCAAGTTAAGCAAGATGACTACGAGCAAGAGCAAGAGAAAGGATGCGTTTCTCAAGATTTGGTAGAAATAAACATTGGGCTCCGCCCTTTCAAATCCCCTGAAAATAGAAGTGAAGGTTTCGATTAAGACGGAAAAGGGGATAGCAATGCAGAAAACTCTCAGTGGCGTGGTTAGCTCCGGGCTATGAAATAGCTTTACGGAGATGAGGTTTGAGGTGAGGAAAAGGACTATTGAGAAGAAAATGCTGGAAATAGCGGCTATATTAATAGATGAAAGCACAACTCCTCTAACCTTCGATTCATCCTCTTTGCCTCTATAGAAAGCAACCTGTCTTGTAGTCCCTGTGGCAAGCCCCAGAAGGGAGATTGTAGCGAAAACATTCAGTAGCACCGAAGCTAAGGAGTAAATGCCAAATTCGCTCTGGGTTACATATCTGGCAACCATAATCCTGCTAACAAACCCGAGGAGCATTCCAATGCCAGTCCCGATGAAGACCAGCACTGCCCCTTTGGCTATTTTACGCAGGGATTCATTCACAATTTCAGACATAACTCAGGCTATTATAAGCTAACCATATGCCAAAGGTAAATACTTGACAAATTATTCTTAATTAAATATAATTACTAATTACATATAATTAGTTATTACTTGACCAACTTGACTAGCTAGTAAAAAGGAGGGATGCCATGGGCGAGGAAGGGAAGAAGTTTACCACCGTATCTATTCCAACGCCGCTATTCAAGAAAATTGAGGAGCGGATTAAGGGGACAGGTTTTACCTCGGTATCAAGCTATGTTACCTATGTGCTGAGGGAAATTGTATCAGAGGAAGAAGAGGGAACTGAGCCGTTCACTAAGGAAGACGAAAAAAGGGTTAAGGACAGGCTGAGGGCGCTGGGGTACATAGATTAAACAAATTATTGAGGAAGGTAGCTTAGATGCCGGAACTGAAGGATTTAGAAAACAGAAGTATATACATACTAAGAGAGGCCTATGCTGAGTTCAAGAGACCGGCAGTGCTGTGGAGTACCGGGAAGGACAGCACCGCTACCCTCTGGCTGTGTAAGAAGGCATTCTTTGATAAAATCCCGTTCCCAGTAATCCATATAGACACTACCTATAAGTTCAGGCAGATGTATGCCTTCAGAGACAACCTAGCCAAGGAATGGGGAATGAACCTGATAGTAGCCAGAAACGAAGAGGCGATTAAACAAGGGGTTAGCCCCAAGGATGGAAAATTTGAGTGCTGCACCAAGTTGAAGACAGAAGCTCTTAAGAAGTGCCTTGATGAGCATGGTTTCGATGCCTTAATTCTAGCCATAAGAAGGGATGAGCATGGAATAAGGGCTAAGGAGAGATATTTCTCACCGCGAGACAGTGATTTCAAATGGAACTACAAGGACCAGCCGCTGGAGATGTGGGACCAATATCAGAGCATAACCGAGGATAAGACCCACACCAGGGTTCATCCTATCCTCCACTGGAGGATAGGA
>Ga0315279_10002095_pt1 | contig 30978 bp, 37 predicted proteins | sample YL17G06_20_MG_FD_203694 | JGI IMG/M metagenome (GOLD analysis project Ga0315279, IMG submission 203694) | Sediment microbial communities from Yellowstone Lake, YNP, Wyoming, USA - YL17G06_20 | ecosystem: Environmental > Aquatic > Freshwater > Lake > Sediment | place: USA: Wyoming | collected...
TCGGAGCGAAGTCGGCCAGGCCAAAGAGACCGACGCCCCACAGAAAGTTCCGGTAGGAGCGCGGCATCCCCCGCAGAGTGGTCATGAACTTCATCTCGTCGTTGCGCGGGCGCCGCTTCTCGGTGACGAGAAAGACCATCGACAGAACGGAAAGGAGGCCAGGGACCAAGGTTAGCAGGAAGATCAGCCTGAAGACACCGCCCGTCGCGGCGGCGCCGCGGGGAAGCCAGGAGTTGACGTGTTCCACGATGGCGGCATGAGAGGACGCCCAGGTCAATACGGAAAAGGCTGCGAGCGGCCCCAGGACGGCCCCGACCGTATCCCCGGCGCGGTGGAAGCCGAACGCCTTTCCGCGATCCTTCGGGTCGACGGAGTCGGCGAGCATGGCGTCGCGAAGAGGTCCGCGGATGCCACGGCCCAGCCAGCCTGCAGCGCGCCCCAATAGAATCAGCGGCCAGGCGATGGCCAGGGCGAAAATAGACGTGGTAACCGCCGTAAGGATATAGCCGGCCACGGTCCAAGGTTTGCGGTGCCCGATCTTGTCGCTGCGGTATCCGGCCCCGAGCTTGACGAAGCTCGAAAGGGCGTCGGCCACGCCTTCGATGAATCCCAGTGCGGCGGCCGACGAACCGATCGCCTGCATGAACTGCGGCAGGACGGCCGTGGCCATTTCGTGACCGAAGTCGCCAAGGAGGCTCGTCAATCCGAAGCCAAAAACGTTTCGGCTGAGCCACTTTCCGGGCACGGGGTCCGGCGCCGGAGTGTTTTTTTCGTCGTTCATAGCGCTCGCTCCAGATGAAAAATTCCGTCTATCAAGGCCGGAGAGTCGCGGTTAGCCTCAGGGGCTTGGCCAAAAAGTCCAACCCATCACGGATGTCGTGCACCACGATATCGGCGGCGCCGATGAGATCGCTCGCCGCCCCCTCCGGTCCGACTACTGCTACACCGATGGCGGCACGGCGGACCATTGGGACGTCGTTGCGGCCGTTGCCTATCGCCATGACGCGAGAAGGCCCAATATCCTCGAGAAGCCGCAGTTTTTCCTGCCCGGTCTTGACCAACTTGATTTCGACCGGAAGGCCGTCGAGAGAGGTTATCGCCTTGCCTAAGGTATCGGCCGTGGCGACGACGATCGTAAGTCGACGGCTGAGCGCCCTCAGCCGCGAGGCGACCCCCGGGAGAAGCGTTCCATCCCTGGCCAAAGTTCCGGTAAAGTCCAACATGAGATAAGACAGGGTTAGGCTTGGCCGGCCGGGGACAACGATTACGACGCGTTTTTGTTGACGCATAACTCTCCTCCACGGTCCTGCAGAGCCCGGAGCCGCCTAAGGTCGTTTTCTATCGCCGCCGGGCTTGAACGGCTTGAATCCTGCTCGCATCGGACGCGAAAGTATCCCGCCCTTGCCGTAAATGACCGACGCATGTCCGAAAGGGCTTGTCGCCGCCATTCTTCGAGCTGCCGGACATAATGACTCAGGAGACCGGCAAGCCTCGGACCGAATCGGGCGGCCAATTGGCGGCGGGCCGTACGATCGGCTGCCCCCCTGGTCAAGCTGGCCAGGCGTGGCCGCCGGAGTAATGTTTCGTCTAGGAGAACCGAAAGGTCGACGAGGGGCATGCCCGTTGGAGGAGGAATTATGGTTTCTTCTTCATGATCGTAGCCGACGGACCGAGCAGCGTCGCCGAGAGTGCCGGTCAGATCCTGCCTCAGCCGCGTCAAGGGTGTTGCCACCGATTCGACAAGTCGATTCAGCTCCTGACTTCCGTGTGCGAGTACGACTCGAGCGGCATTGACGTGTTCGGTCCGCCTGCGTCGCCAAAGCTCGCTGATTTCCGCGGCGGCGGCGTCCAGGATCCTCTTGCTGAGATCGGGCAGATCTAATCGCTCCCGTCTGGCCGTATCGAGCTTGGCCAACGCCTCATTCAAGAGCGGTTCGACTGCCGAGCTTCGCGCAGCGAGACCTTCGCTCACGGCGGAACCCCTATCAATCTGCCTCGTAAGCGCGGCCACGGTCGCCTCGTGCAGCAAACCAATCTTTCTCCGCAATGAGACCTCGGCCAGTTTTCGGTGTTCCCGCAGACAAGGAACAAGACCGGTCTCGATCCAGCGGTCGCAAAGCTCAGCGTAATTCTCTCTAACGCTGACTACGGAGACGGACAGGTCTATTCCCAAGTTGTCGCGGAGCTTGCCCTGGATGTATCGAGAAGCGGTATCTTGTTCGTCGGAGGAGAGCACGTCTGCCTTCGTGAGGAGCACCATCGTGTTGACGCCAGCACGGAGGAGGGCATGGACCGTCAAGACGTCTTCCTGGTTCAGGGTCGATGTCGCATCTATCAGGACGATCCCGAGATCGCATCGCGGCAGATAAGCCAGGGTTTCCATTTCCCCGTATCGGGCCAGGGACCCAAGTCCCGGAGTGTCCACGAAGGTGATGCCTTCCTTGAGCCGATCGGCGGGCAGCTCAACCTGGATGCGGGTAACGTGTTTGGCGTTGTCGGGATTGCCCTGCTCGGTGACGTACGACTGTAACTCGGAGGGATCTATGCCGAGAGGCTTGCCTTCCGCGAACCAGATCGTGGCCGCGGGGCGTGGGCCGAAGACGACCCGTGTCGGGAGGGCCGTGACGGGCGTGACTCCGACGGGGAGAACGTCGGTCCGCAGGATGTGGTTCAGCAACGAAGATTTCCCGGAATTGACCCGGCCGAATACTGCGACTTCAAAACTGCTGGACTCCAGGCGCTCGACCAGCGCGCCCAGCGGGGGCCGCAGCTCTACAAGGCCATGCGCTGCGATGACATCCTCGAGCGTCTTTATCCGTCCCGCCTCGGGCACGGTTTTCTCGAGTCTCTCCACTCGCGTCTGCAAGTCTTGGCCGGCGCCTTCGGAGAGATAGCTGTCCATCCGATCGACGATATCCAGGAGGCGCGTCGCCGCCACTTCGAGCTCCCGGGCGGCATCATCGGGCAGGGGCCCACAGCCCTGCATGTACCTGGGAGCGAGCTCCGCGAGGGCCGTCCTGGTACACACGAGCGTCGTCCGAAACGACCAGATAGCGCTGACTTGCGGCTCGGGAATCGCAACGTCCTCGCTCTCGAGAATGTGGATCATGATGCGGCGAAGATGGGCGATATAGTCCGAAATGACCTTCCTCTGGATGGGCAGCGAATCCGCATAATTTCGCTGGAGAGGAGAGGGCGGGTCGGAGGGGGTGAGAGTTTGGAGAGCTTCCGTGAGAAGACCGTCTATGTGCCCAAAGGTCACTAAAAGGTGCCGTTTCTGAGAGTCGTTCAGTCGATCGGTCATCGTCATTCTCCAGGACTATCGGTACTCCGTTGACTCACCCCGGGGCGCAGCTCCCCGTAAGGTCCTTGCAAGCCGGTCACGCGAGGTCATAGATCTTCGCTTTCTTATTGACCGCCTTGACGGCTTCCATTGCCCAGAACGGCAGCGACGAAAAGACCAGGATCACGCCGAGGTCCGTCACCCCGAGCGCCTGAGTCTTGAAAACCGGCTGCAGGAACGGCACATAGATGATGGCCAGTTGAAGCAGGAACGATAGCCCGTTGGCGATGATAAGCTGCGGATTAGAGAAGATCCCCAGCCTGAAAAGCGACGTCTTCATGCTCCGGCAGCTGAAGGCATGGAAGAGTTCGCAGCAGGTCAGGGTAGCCAGGGCGACCGTTCTGGCCCGGCCGAGACCTTCTTTTTCGAAAGAGAGCACGTAAATGAAGGCCGAAAGGCTGCAAAAAGCGATAAACGTACCCTGGGCCATGATCAGCCATGCCCGGGCCTTGGTGATGACAGGCTCATCAGGTTTACGGGGCGGGCGGTCCATGATCTTCGGGTCCGCCGGGTCGATGCCCAAGGCCAGTGCCGGAAGGCCGTCGGTGACCAGGTTGACCCAGAGGATCTGGATGGGCATAAGGGGCACGGGGAAACCGAGGACGACGGCGGTGAACATGACCAAGATCTCGCCGAGGTTGCAGGAGAGCAGGAAGTGAATGAACTTGCGGATGTTGTCGTAGATCCCCCGGCCTTCCTCGACGGCGGCCACAATCGAGGCAAAGTTGTCATCGGTGATGACCATGTCCGAGACTTCCTTGGTCACGTCTGTCCCGGTGATGCCCATTGCGACGCCGATGTCGGCCTCCTTGACTGCGGGCGCGTCGTTGACGCCATCCCCAGTCATGGCCGTTACAGCTCCCCGCCGCCGCAAGGCCCGCACGGTCCGGAGTTTGTGTTCGGGGGAGACCCGGGCATAGACGCCGACCCTCTCGACTAAGGCGTCGAGCTCCGCGTCGTTGAGATGATTGACTTCTTCTCCGGTCAGGGCCTCATCGAGTCCGCCGTAGAAGCCGAGCTCGCGGGCGATGGCCACCGCGGTGTTCTTGTGGTCGCCCGTGATCATGACCGTCCGAATGCCCGATGCACGGCACTTGACCAGGGCCTCCCGGACCTCGGGGCGGGGCGGGTCGATCATGGCCACGAGGCCGGCGAAGGTCAGGTCCCGCTCGATGGCCTCGGCGGAAAAGGCGCGGGGTTCCTCGTCGAGGTTTCGATAGGCCACCGCTAGGACGCGGAGGGCCTTGTTCGAATAGTCGTCGTTGGCCTTCATGATGCGCTCGCGGTCGGCGTCAGTGAGAGGGCGCTCCGTGCCGTCCTCGAGGACGTGACTGCAGTCGTCAAGCAGGAGGTCGGGGGCTCCCTTGGTGAACGTCGTCAGGTCCTGGCCGGCCCGGCGGACGATGCTCATCTTCTTCCGCTCGGAGTCGAAGGGGAGCTCCTCGACGAGCTCGTAGGCGTCCTCCTCCTTCCTTTTCCAGATGCCGGCTTTGGCTGCCGCCGTGAGGATAGCGATCTCGGTTGGATCGCCGAAGGCGAAGGGCCTGCTATCTTCGAGGGTGAGTTGGGCATTGTTGCAGAGGACGCCCGCAGTCAGGGCCTTGAGGAGATCGGGGTGCTCGCAGGGGTCAACCTGGCCAGCCGCAGTCCGGAACTCGCCGGATGGATCGTAGCCGGTGCCGGTCACCTCGTAGGCGTTCCGGGACGTCCAGACAGCCTGGACGGTCATCTCGTTCTTGGTCAGGGTGCCCGTCTTGTCCGAGCAGATAACCGTCGCGCAGCCAAGGGTCTCGACGGACGCCAGCTTGCGGATAAGGACATGACGCCTGACCATCCTTTGAACCCCCAGGGCCAGGGCAATGGTGACCACGGCCGGCAGTCCTTCCGGGATGGCGGCTACGGCCAAGCTTACGGCGGTAAGGAACATGTCAAGGATCTGGCCGCCCCGAAGCACTTCCAGGCCAAATATAACGGCCACCAGGACGAAACTCAGATAGATGATCCATCGGCCGAACTGCTCGAGCTTCTTCTGGAGGGGTGTCGTTTCCTTGCGGATCTCCTGGATCAGCGTGGCAATCCGGCCGAGCTCGGTCCGCATGCCGGTTTCGACGAGGATTGCCTTGGCCCTTCCTGAGACGACCGCCGTCCCAAGGTAGACGATATTGGCCCTATCCGCGAGCGGGACGTCTTCCCCCTCGAGGATGCGGTCCGTCTTGTATACCGGAGAGGATTCTCCAGTAAGCCCCGATTCCTGCACGCCGAAGTTCGGCGTGTGCCAAACGATTCGGCCGTCGGCGGGCACGTGATCCCCCGCATCGAGTTCTATGAGGTCGCCGGGGACGAGCTCGCGAGCCAGGACGATCGCCGAGGCGCCGTCGCGAACGACCTTCGCAGATGGGGCGGAGAGCTTTCGGAGCGCCGCCAAGCTCTTTTCCGCGCGAAGCTCCTGAATGAATCCAAGGACGGCATTCAGGACGATGATGGCCAGAATGGCCAGGGCATCCACCCATTCCTTGACGAAGCCGGAAACGATGGCAGCACCGACTAGCACCAATATGACAAGCCCCTTAAATTGCGCAAAGAAGAGTTTGAACGGACTGCGGACCTGCTTTTCCTGGAGCTCGTTCGCGCCAACCTCTACCAACCGCTCCAGATGGGTGCTGGAATTAAGGCCGGTTGTCGCGTTCGTGCCCAGCTCCTTGGCTACTTCGGAAACGCTCAGACGCCACCAATCTTTCATCGCCTTCTCGCTTTTTCACCGGGAACGGCTTTTGCAGTCGAATCTTTATCCCAACATGGAATGTTCTCAGGTTTGATCTCAGCCCAGGCTCGTGCCGTGTCCCTGACCATGATTGCCGGATGGTCCCGGGATACGCTGGCCAGAAATTCGCATGCCTGTGGAGTGCCTATCTTACCTAAAGCGATGGCCGCAGCGCAGGCTACGTAGACGTTGGAAGTGGCGGCGAGCAGCTCGATAAGATCCTTTACGGCGGCCTCTTCACGGAGATCCCCCAGGATCGAGGCCGCCCTGATGACGGTCTCTGTTTCGGGGTGCTGCAGGGCGGCGATGAGTTTCCCCACATAGTCCTTTCCCCTCCAAAATGCAGGGATGTCCAGGCCGCAGGTCGGGCACGAGGGTACGTCGTTCGGGAAATCGCTCCAACACCTCGGGCAAAAGAACCGCATGATCCAGCCCTTTCCTTGTCCTACAGAGTCCGTTTGTCATCCGAGGGGAATGCTCAAAGCGGCACTCCGCTAGAAAATGTCTGTAGGAGTTATCAGCCGGGCGGGCGGTTTCGACGGGAACTCCATCCCGTTCATTTATGATATTTCACCCAGGAACCGAAGTCAACATTGGGTCGCCGAAGGGTCCGCAGACGAGACTCGTGTGCGCAGAACGTGGGGTATGCATAGCGAGATATCCCAAGCCTGGGGTTCTTGACCTCGGGCGGTGACCGGCGATATCATCATTTCGTGATGGGAGATATCGGTCTGAACCTGGTGATTCGGGTTCGCACGCGCCCCGAAAAAGAAAATTCCCATCAGGATGGAGATTCTATCTGCCGGATAGGAGGCTCTCTATGAACGACATTTTCGAAAAGCGGGTGAGGGCTGCGGCAGTCGCGGGCTGGTGGACCCTGCTAATTGACGTCGGGTTTCTTCTGATTCAGTGGGTCGCGTATCGAGTGGCGATGTCTGTGCATCCTGCGTGGCTTTTGTCGTTTTGGTGGGGTCCAGACACAACCTGGTCATTCGTCCAGACTGCGTGGTTCTGGGGACTAGCGATAATGAAGATATGCATCTTGCCCTTAGCATTGATGACTCTTTGGTTGACGCTATGGGCAAGGCAGCTAAGAAAACGAGTGGAGAGCGTAAAGGTAGAGAATGGAAGCTGACGAAGGACAGCGCATGCTCGTCCGATCAGACTAGATTGGCTACTATTCTCGCGAGAGCGTAAAGAAAGCCGGCGGCCAGTAGCAGTTTGATGGAATAGCGGAGCCAATCCCCAAGCATCTTCGTGCGGGAATGCGGGGTCTTCTTATCGAGGCCTTCGATCTCAACGTATCGGAGGAGGACGATCCAGATCGCGACAAGCCAGAATAAGAAATCAGCCAAGCCGGGATCCCAGCGCAGCGCAATTAATACGGCAAAAACGATCAGGGCAGAAATCCCTCCCCATAAGGAGAACACATGGGAGAGCCGTAAAGGGACGTCGCTGTTCCGTTTGAGCTTGGCCGATATCCGATGCCTAGTGATAGTCATAACAATCTTATCAATATAAATCGTTCTAAAATCCCTTGAGCATCAAGCTTAAATGGCCCTGAAGAGCGGTACAGACCGAGCTGAAAGCTTCTGGGCTAGTCCGTCTTAGGCTCCGACCCCACGATCCGCTTCTTGTTCCATGCCTTGCGGATGAGCAGGAGCATGACCAGTAAAAGGGCGACGATCATCACCCGCGCCCCCCAGAGATAGGGCCGATTGGCCGGGTCCTTGCCCGTCATCAAGAATTCCTTGACCGCATCCTGATAGGTCCAAACGCCCAGAAGCACAAGCAGATAGACCGGCGTGACGTAGGTCATGATGAACTTGAAGACCTTTGGGACCTTGAGGTCGGCGCCCTTGTGCATCTCTTTCCAGCCGTTCTTAATCTTGAAGATCCATGAGAAGAGGATGATCTCGATGGCCGCGAAGACGACCAGGCCGAAGGTGCCAGCCCAGAAGTCGAGCTCGTCCAGGAAGCCGAACTTGAAGAAGGCGATAACGAAGGCGGTACAGACAATGAGCACAGCAAAGACAACTTTGACTGCCTTCTCCCGCTTCCACTTGAACTCGTCCTCGAGGAAAGCGATGGCCGGCTGGGTCATGGCTACTGACGAGGTGATGCCGGCGATGAAGAGGAGGAGAAAGAACATGCCGCCGAAGATCTGGCCGAGCGGGATCTTTTGGAAGATGACCGGCAGAGCCTGGAAACCTAGGTTAAAGGCGCCGCCCTGGGCGATGACCTGAGTCTCGGCCAACCCAAAGAAGACAACGGCGGCCGGGATAGCGATCGTGCCGCCGAGGACGACCTCGGCGAACTCGTTGGTCGAGGAGGTCGTCAGCCCGTTTAGAGTGATGTCCTGCTTCTCCCTGACATAGGAGGCGTACGTATTGATGATGCCCTGGCCGAGGCTCAGGGTGAAGAAGATCTGGCCCGCCGCAACCAGCCAGACTGAAGCCGACCCCAGGCGGCTGAAATCGGGATTCCAGATGTAGCCCATGCCGTTGGCGATGTTCAGCTCCGGCTGGGATGGGTCAGGGGTGCCGAGGGTTAGGACGCGGACGACGAGGACAATGCCGAAGATGAAGAGAAGAGGCATGCCGTACTTGGCCAGGACCTCGATCCCCTTGGAGATGCCCTTATAGAGAAAGAAAAAGTTCAGGGCGATGGTGATGGCCCAGATGATCAGGACGGGAGCGAGGGAACTGAAGAATTCGTTCGACTCGACCCCCTGGAAACCTCGTAGAAACTTGCCCATAGCCTCGCGATTGGCATGCCCGAAGTACTTGCCGGTGATCGAGAACCAGGAGTATCCTAGGCACCAGGATTCGATGAAATTGTAGTAAATGACGATGACGAAGGGAATAACTATGCCCAGGGCGCCGAGGTACTTGGAGGGGGCCTTCTTCCACAGGAGGTTGAGCATGCCTGGCGTCGTACCGTGGCCGTGCGCTCCGCCCATGCGGCCGATTGTCCATTCGACCCACATCATCGGGATGCCCAGAAGAAGGAAGGCGACGAAATAGGGGATCATGAACGCGCCACCGCCATTGGCTGCCGCCTTGACCGGGAAGCGCAGGAAATTCCCCAGGCCGATGGCGTTGCCGGCCACGGCCAGGATGAGGCCGATGCGCGAGCCCCATTGCTCGCGGCCGCCGACGTCCACGGCGACCTCCGGCTTCTTGCCGAAGAGAACGCGGGAGAAGCAGTAGATGGTTAGGGTTAGGATGAAACCCCAGCCAAAGATGAGGAAAAACCAGCCGTTGGTCGTCAAGCCTTGACTCATGGGACCTCCTGGAGAAGTGCGGTGAACTGGATTGCCAGCCGGAGACCCATTACATCAGATTTAATGGTTCGAGGATTTTCGCCAATATATAGAGCAATCCGGCGGCTATAAGCAGTATCACCGAATATCGGCGCCAATGCTTGAGCGTCGCCGGTTTGTTATCCGACGTCTCTCCCTTTAAGTACCTGATATCAACGTAACGGGCCAAGATGAGCCCGAGCGCAATCAGCCAAAATATCGCGTCGGCTAGAACAGGGTTGTTTCCCTGGATAATAAAGATGGCGCCAAAAACCAGAAGGCTCACCCCAAATATCCAAGTCAGGCGAACTATGATAGATAGGCATCCGCTAGATGATTCAGGTTTTGTGGGGAGTTGTTGATTGGGAATGGTTACTGTAGCCTCCATATCGGCGCTTTCAACAAGCGCTGACCTCAGGGCAACCTACGTGAGGTTCCCTAAACGATATGGATGGCGGCCCGACCATCCGTCTTTTGAAACCTACGCAACGCCCTATGCGCTGCGCACCCAACGGGCAGTATATGCGATTCAGGGTTTCCGGTCAACGGCATCGCAGGAAAGCCTCACGTAATTTATAATCAAGGCGGCGTGCCGCTCCTTACGCCAATTAGGAGGAGCAGAGCTAGCCAGGATATTGAGATAAATGGGCAGAGTGGTCGGACAATGCAATACAAACCGTTCCAATTACCTTCAAAAAATTGAGCAGAGATTGAGCAAACTCTTGCTCAAAACAGCTCAGTCTAGTCCAAGCGGAGCCGGGCAGACCCCTCCCTCCATTTCACCAACGGTCAACAGGTTTTGCTAAAACTCGCCTAAATTAGCCTAATGGTGCCTAAAAAGGGAAAAACGTAAATCTCGGATTATCAGGGGAAAATGAGGGAGAAGAACTGGCTGGGAAGCAAGGATTCGAACCTTGATTGCATGATCCAGAGCAGGTCCGACAGGCACAACATTGGCTCCTAATAAACGGCGGATGAATCAGTTCCCAGGACGCCTGACGACAAACAATCTAGAAAGGATGACTATGTCAACTAGATTGTGATTTAGGGCGGGTTCTTCCGAAGTGCCAGAGTTAAAAAACGAGGTTGAACAGAAACCCCACGATCATGATGCCCGTCCCGACGATGCCGACGAAGATGAGGATCAGGGGCAGCTTCAGCACTTTCTTGAGGATGATCGTCTCGGGAAGCGACAGGCCGATGACCGACATCATGAAGGCCAGGGCGGTGCCCAGCGAGGCGCCCTTTTCGAGCAGGGCCTGGACGATGGGGATGATGCCGGCGGCGTTCGAATAGAGCGGGATGCCGATCAGGACGGAAACAGGAACGGACCACCAGGCGGACTTGCCCATGATCGAGGCCATGAAGTTCTGCGGCACGTAACCGTGGACGGCGGAGCCGACGGCAATGCCGCCGACGATGAACGGCCAGACGCGGCTCACGATGTCCTTGACGGCGGCGAGCCCGGCCGCAATGCGCTCTGCGAACGGCGTCCGTCCGTTCTCGGAGCTCCCGCTCTGGGCTTTGATCTCATAGACCCAAGGCTCGACGAAACGCTCGAGCTTCAAGCGGCCGATAGCCCAGCCGGCGGTGATGGCGATGACGAGTCCGGTGGCCACATAAAGAAGAGCGGTTTTCCAGCCGAACAGTCCGAAGAGGAGGACGACGGCGACCTCGTTGATCATAGGCGCCGCGATCAGGAAGGAAAAGGTCACGCCGAGCGGGACGCCCGCCTCGATGAAGCCCAGGAACAGGGGGATGGCCGAGCATGAACAGAACGGCGTGACGATCCCCAAGGCTCCGGCCATGACGTTGCCGACAAAGAGGGATTTGCCGCGGAGGAGCCGCCGCGTCCGCTCGGGGGAGAAATAGGTCCTGATGATGCCGACCGCGAAGACGATCAGGACGAGAAGCATGAGGACTTTGGGGACCTCGAAAAGAAAGAAGCGCAACGTCTCAGCGAGACGAGACCCGGAGGTCATCTTCAAGAGCCCGAAAACGGCGATGTCCGCGAATTTCGCCAGGTTCAGATATAGGACGACCCAAACGGGGAGCGATAAAAGCATCCACCATTTCCTGCCTGCCTGACTTTTCTTTGTCGAGGGAATGCTGCAAGTTTCCATGATTAGCTTCCATCCAATCAGAATATATGAAAATATTATCATATGTTATGATAATAGTCAAATCCTGCGATATTCAACTTAATCCTGATCTGGAATTAGGCCAGGCGTACTAGGAGCATCCTTGACAAAATATGATATATATGAAAATATATTCATTCGAGGCTAAAAATGAAAGAGATCATCAAGGCTTTCAAGGCTCTTTCCGATCCTACCCGACTGAGGATTTTTCTCCTCCTCCTGGAAAAGGACCTTTGTGTTTGCGAGCTGACTTATGTCCTGGATATGTCGCAATCACGGGTTTCCCACCAGCTCAGGCTGCTCAGGGACGCGGACTTGGTTGAGGACAAGAGGGATGGAAGATGGATCATCTATACGATCCCTCAGAGCACGAGGGAAGACCTCGAGCCTTTGCTCCGGCGGCTCTCCGGTGCCAACCCCGCTCAATCGGAACTCCTCCCCCGAGATATCGATCGTCTCGATTTGTGTCTCCGGGAGAACTTCCGGAAGGGCCGCAAGGCGGAAACGCATCAATCTTCGATCTGAAAGCGCAGGATCGAGTCAGCCGAAGGAAACCGTGTTGAGACTACATAAAGAGGGCGACTGATGGGCGAAGGCGGCCGGGTCTACAGCGAAAAGGGCGAGATCGACGCGCTTCTCCGCCGTCGCGATCTCTTCGAACCTCGAACGAAAACTTACAAGGTGGCCCTAGGGAAGGACGGCCGCCTGTCAATCCCTCCCGACCTCGTCGCAGAACTCGGGCTTGACCCCGACGCCCGGATGGAGGTCGTAGTGGACCACGGCCGCGTCGAGGTCCTGCCCAATATTCACAGCCTGCGCCGCCTTTATATCGAACCGACGTCACGCTGCAACCTCTCTTGCAGGACTTGCATCCGCAATACGTGGGACGAGCCGATGGGCGATATGGACGAGGCGACCTTCGACCGCGTCGCCGGCCAGCTCTCCCGCTTCCCCCACCTCAAAACGGTCATGTTCGGGGGCTTCGGCGAGCCAACGGCCCACCCGCGGATCCTCGATATGATCCGCGCCGTCAAAGCCCTCGGCTTTCGCGTCGAGATGACGACGAACGCGACCCTTCTCGACGACGCCCTGATCGAGGGATTGCTGCGCGAGCGCCTGGACATGCTCTGGGTCTCCCTCGACGGGACGACCGAGGAGAGCTTCGAGACGATCCGCGGGGGAGCCAGCTTTCCCTTGGTCCTGGAGAACGTCGAGCGGCTCGCCCGGCAGAACGGGCGGGAGGGGCACACGATCGAGATCGGCATCGCGTTCGTCGTCATGAAGACGAACTTCCGGGACGTCAAGCACCTGGATCGTCTGGCCCGTTCGGTCGGGGCCCGCCGCATCATGGTCAGTCATGTTCTGCCGTACAGCGAGGAAATGGAAAAGGAGATGCTCTGCCTGCAGACGCTGACCCTCGAGACCTTCACCTTCGCTCCGGGCAAGGTCGAGCTCAGCCTGCCTCGCATCGACGTCAACAATACGACCAAGGAGACGTTCTTCAGCCTGTTCCAGGGCTTCGAGAACCTGACCTTCATGGGAAACCGGATCGCCGTCGACGCCCGCCGCTGCCGCTTTGTTCACGAACGGACATCCTTCGTCCGCTGGGACGGGAAGGTCGCTCCCTGTATGGGCCTTCTCCATGCCCACCGGACCTACCTCTACGGGCTCGAAAGGCGGGTCCGGGCGCACGCGTTCGGCGACGTGCGGGAGTCGGACCTCGTCGATATATGGAATTCGAAGGCCTACGCCGAGTTCCGGGATAAGGTCAAGATCTTCGACTATTCGCCCTGCCATGTCTGCGGCGGGTGCTCCATGCTCGAGTCGAACGAAGAGGACTGCTACGGGAACGCGTTTCCCGCGTGCGGCGGCTGCCTCTGGGCCCAGGGAGTCATCCAATGCCCGTGAGCAGGCCCATCGTCCATGAGGAGGATAGCGTGGATAAGAAAACGATCCTGTTCATCTGCGTTCACAATTCGGCCCGGTCCCAGCTCGCCGAGGGCCTTGTCAACGCGCTTTACGGCGACCGGTTCGAGGCTGTGAGCGGCGGGACGATGGCGACGAGGGTCCATCCCGCCGCGATCAAGGCCATGGCCGAGATCGGCATCGATATCAGCGGCCATGCTTCGAAGAGCATCGACGTCTTCGAAGGCCGTCGATTCGACTATGTCGTCATGGTTTGCGACGACAAGCAGGCGGATTGCCCCTTCTTCCCGGGCGGCAAGAATTACATCCACCACGCGTTCGACGACCCCGCGGGCTGTCCGGGGACGGACGAGGAGGTCCTGGCCTGCTTCCGCAAGAGCCGTGACGAGATCCGCGCCTGGATCGAAGAAACGCTCGCCAAGGAGACCGCATGAGCGGCCCGATCATGGAACTCTCGGTCGATAAATTCCTGTTCCGCTTTCCCTCCGACCTCTATTACAGCGAGGCCGGGGTCTGGGTAGGTTTCGAGGGTCATCATGCCCGCATCGGCCTCTCCGACTACACTCAGCAACGGAACGGGGACGTCGCCTTCGCCGAGCCGAAAGAGGTCGGGACCCGGGTCCGGACGGGGGAAGAGGTCGCCATCGTCGAGACCATCAAAGTCAACCTGAGCATCCCGTCGCCCCTGGGAGGCAAGGTCGTGGAAGTCAACAGCGAGCTCCTGAACTCCCCCGAGCTCGTCAACCAGGACCCCTATGGCAAGGGCTGGCTGGCCGTCCTCGAGGTCGAGGACGACGAGGCCGCGCGCCGGGGCTTGAAGACGGCTGCCGAATATCTGGCCATGGCCAAGGTCCAGGCGGAAGCCGAGGTTCTGCGATGACCCGTAAGATCCCCATCGTTCCCTGCAGCGGGATCGGCAAGAGCCTCGGGGCCGCGGCCCGGGAGGCCGCTTATGTTCTCACGGAGGACCTTCGGCCGGACAGAACTAAGGTCGTCGCCTTAGCCCTCCTCGTTTTGGGCGACGAGGAGGCGAAACGCGAGGTCGCCGGCGGGGAGGCCATCGCCATCGACGGCTGCAAGCTCGAATGTGCCGCCAAGAGCCTGGCCTCGTGCGGCGCGTCCAAGGTCCACAAAACGGCTATTTTCGATGTCGTCCGCCGCCATCGCGGCCTCAAGCCCGAAGGCGTCTGCGACCTCAACGAGGATGGCCTGCGGCTGGCCCGGGCGACGGCCGACGAGGCCGCCAAGATCGTCGACGATATCGACGCGGAGGGCGGCCATGCCTGATCTGCCAAAAAAAAAGGTAGGATTGATCTCCTGCTCGGGCGAGGAACTCCCCGAAGGCACGGTAACGCGGCGGGCGGTCCGGAAAGTGCTCGAGACGCTCCGTCCCGACGATACCGTCACGCTCTGCCTGCCTCTGTTCCTCGCCGGCGGAGAAGGGGAAAGGTCCTTCGCCCGTTACTATCCGACCATCGCCGTGGACGGCTGCGACAAGCGCTGCGCCGCGCGGGCCACGGAAAGATACAGCGCCGTGCCCGCGGCCTCGATCGTCGTGACGGATATCGGGAGAGAACCTGGCTCGGCGGACATCGGCACGGCGAGGCGGCTCAACAAGACCGGTCTCCGGCTGACCGACACGGTCGCCGAAAGGATCGCGGAGGAAACGGACCGGCTTCTCAAGAGGCCGCGCCGAAGGACCCCCGGACCGATCTCCGACGCCGGCAGCTGCAGCTGCGGTTCCGGCCTTCCCTCGGGTACGGTGCGCATCCTCGGCCGGGCCATGCGAGTCGCCGGGCTGCCTCTCATCTTCACCCAGTTCAGGGACCAAGGGCTCGGGCTGGACGAAAAGACGGGGACGGTCCTTCTCGAGACCGTAAAGATCTACAACGAGGTCCCGGATAGCCAGAAGCAGGACTGGGCTGAGGCCCTCGTCCGGGAGTACGCCCAGTTCCTCAAGGAGAAAGACTGATGGCCAAGACCGAGATCTATACGGCCGCTGTCGCCTGGACGGGGGCGCATCGGGGGCGTTTGACGCTCGGCAACGGGCCGGTGATGGATTTCTCCGCGCCGCCGGCCTCTCACGGAGAAGCCGGGGTCCTGACTCCCGAAGACGCCTTCGTGGGCGCCGTCAACACCTGCGTCATGCTGATGTTCGTCTGGGCGGCCGAGCGCTTCAGGCTGGATCTTACCTCCTATGAGTGCCGGGCGGAGGGAACCAAGCTCATCGAGCTGGACAGGACGGAGATATTCACCCAGGTCGTCTTGAAACCGCGGATCGTCGTCTGCGCGGGGAACGAACTTCCCGAGGCCGTCGGAAAACGGGTCCGCCGCGGGCTCGAAGCGGCCCAGAAATTCAGCCTCGTCGCCAACTCCGTCAAAAGCAAGGTCATCATCGAACCGGAAATCCTTATAGAAACCCGCGGTGGCGGAAGATAGTGAGGTCATAAGATGGAAATCAAGATCCTTGGACCGGGATGCCCTAGGTGTGAAGAGGTCGAGAAACGCGTGATCAACGCGCTCGCGGAGCTCAAGGTCGCGGCCGATGTCGAGAAAGTCGCCGACATCAAGACGATGATGTCCTACGGGATCCTGGCGACTCCAGGCCTGGTCGTCAATGGAAAGGTCAAATGTGCAGGCCGCATTCCACGTCCCGAGGAGATCAAAGCCTGGATCCAAGAGGCCGCAGCCTGACGAGCGCGGTTCGAACCCAAGGATCGGTGACAGCAAAAAATGGAAGGAGACCGAACATTGTCTAAATCCACAAAAATACGTTTCGTCTTAGTCATAACCATCCTTACGATCGCCGGCGGGATGATATCGGCAGACCTTTCCTCGGGTACCCGCTCCGTTGGTCTTGCCACTGATTCCCTGGCCGATCAGTCCAAGCCCCTCATCTGGGCGGTCAAGGGCGAAGTCCTGGTCACGAACCGGCTGGATGTCGACTTTTCCAAGTACCAGGTGACGTTCCTGGAGCTCGGCGCCGACCGCTGCATCCCCTGCAAGAAAATGCAGCCGATCATGAAGGAGATCGCGGCGGCCTTTCCCGACCGGGTCCAGGTCATCTTCTACGACGTCTGGAAGGACTCGGCCCCGGCCGAGAAGTACGGCATCCAGCTCATCCCGACCCAGGTCTTCCTCGATCAAAAGGGGAAAGAGATCGCGCGCCACGTCGGGCTCTTCCCTAAGGAGGAGATCCTCGAGCTCCTGAAGAAGCACGGCATCCAGTGAGTTGAGGAGAGATGGAAAGCCTCTTCGGCGACGTTTCGGCACTCCTCCAGTCCAACCCTTGGCTGGCGGTCGTGGCCGTGTTCCTCGGTGGCGTAACTACGGCCCTGAACCCCTGCGTTCTGGCCATGATCCCGCTCTTGATGGGCGTCGTCGCCGGGAACAAGGAGACGACGACGCTAAAACGGTCCCTTGTTTTCTCGCTCTTTTTCGTCTTGGGTCTGGCCATCACTTTCACCGTGTTAGGCCTCATCTCCGCCCTTATGGGCCGGATGTTCGGGAACGTCGGCCAGTTCTGGAAGTATTTCGTCGCGGGGGTCTGTCTGCTGATGGGGCTCCACCTGCTCGGACTGCTCAAATTGAACTTCCCCGTGCCCGCCGGGCTAAAGGTCAAAAAGCAAGGTTATATCGGAGCCTTCCTGCTCGGTCTACTCTTCGGCGTGGTCTCGACACCCTGCGCCGTCCCCATCCTGGCCGTGCTCCTGGCCTTCGTCGCGGAGAAGGGTAACGTCCTTTATGGCGGATTCCTTCTCTTCGTCTACGCCCTCGGGCACTCGGCACTCGTCCTCATTGCAGGGACGTCCGTCGGCGCGGCCAAAGGGCTTCTTGAATCGAAAGGCCTGCGCAAAGCGCACGGCGTTCTCCAGAAGGTCGCCGGCATCCTGATAATCGGAATAGGATTTTACTTCTTGTTCACGCTCTGATTAACGTGAAAGGAGATTATTCATGACACCTGGGAATCCCAGACTCAAATTCCTTGATCGTTACCTGACGCTCTGGATCTTTTTAGCCATGGCCGTCGGCGTCGGGTTGGGCTACCTCGTCCCGGCCGTCGTCGGCTTTATCAACCAGTTCCAATCGGGGACGACGAACATCCCCATCGCCATCGGACTCATCCTGATGATGTACCCGCCCTTGGCCAAAGTGAAGTACGAGGAGCTCGGGGACGTCTTCAAGAACGTCAAGATCCTGACGCTGTCGCTCGTCCAGAACTGGATCATCGGGCCGCTTCTTATGTTCGCCCTGGCCGTCATCTTCCTTCGCGACAAGCCCGAGTACATGTACGGTCTGATCATGATCGGCCTGGCCCGCTGCATCGCCATGGTCATCGTCTGGAACGACCTGGCCCAAGGGGATAGGGAGTACGCGGCCGGCCTGGTCGCCTTCAACTCGATCTTCCAGGTGCTGTTTTTCTCCGTTTACGCCTATATCTTCATCACGGTCTTCCCGACTTGGCTCGGCCTCAAGGGGACGGTGGTCAATATCACCATCCGCCAGATCGCCGAGAGCGTCTTCATCTATCTCGGCATCCCGTTCCTGGCCGGCATGCTGACGCGCTTCAGCCTGCTCAAGCTCAAGGGGCGGACCTGGTACGAAACGAAGTTCATCCCGCGAATCAGCCCCATCACGCTCATCGCCCTGCTCTTCACCATCGTGGTCATGTTCTCGCTCAAGGGAGAGTTCATCGTCAAGATCCCGCTCGACGTCCTGCGCATTGCCGTACCGCTCCTCATCTATTTCGTGGTCATGTTCCTCGTCTCGTTCTTCATGAGCCGCAAAGCGGGGGCGGATTATCCCAAGGCGGCGACGCTGTCGTTCACCGCGGCCAGCAACAACTTCGAGTTGGCCATCGCCGTGGCCGTGGCCGTGTTCGGGATCAATTCGGGCCAGGCCTTCGCTGCGGTCATCGGCCCGCTCGTCGAGGTGCCCGTGATGATCGGCCTGGTCAACGTGGCGCTCCATTTCAGGCGGAGGTATTTTCAACCCGCTGTGACCCGCGAGGTCAAAACTTGAAGGCCGGGCTTTGGCAGGAGGATGTATGATGGCCGGCGAAAATCAGAATCAAAAAGCGGCCCAATCAAGGTCGTGGCCTTTTTGGACGTTCGTAATATTGGGGATAGGCTTCTTTATAGGGGCCCTCGTCACGCGCAGATGGGTGCTTTCAGCCTTCCCCATAGGCCTGCTCTTCGGCTTCTTCCTGCAGAAGGGGGACCTCTGCGGAGCGTCGGCCTTCAGCGAAGTCCTCCTGATGAGAGACGGACGGAAGGTGTTCGGCCTGTGGGTCGGTATCGTCGTGTCGATGGTCGGCTTCGCCGCTGCAAGCCTGGCCGGGCGGGTATCGTTGGGCCCCAAACCGTTGCTCTGGGTGAACGACATCGCCGGGGGGCTCGTGTTCGGCGCCGGAACGGTGTTGGCTGGGGGCTGCATCAGCGGATGCCTCTACAAGTCGGCGATGGGCAACCTCAATTCTATCGTCGCCCTTCTGACTATACCTGTCGGGATCGCCTTCGTCGAACATGGCCCCCTGACGGGCTGGGCGGCGAAAATGAAAGCGGTCAAAACGACGGCCTCCGGCGGCGGCCCCGTGACGCTTCCCGCGCTTTCGGGCTTGCCGTTCTGGTCTTGGGCCTTGATTTTTGCCGGTCTGACCACTGCACTCGTCCTCCTGCGGAGAAAGAAACGCGAGGCCCCGGGCTCTAAGTCCATTCCTCCGGCTCCGCCGGCCCCATCCCGTGGTTTACTGACCAAGCCCTGGAAGCCCTGGCAGGCGGGGGCCGCCATCGGCCTTGTGGTCGTGGCCTCTCTTTTCTCTTCAGCGGCCGCCGGACGGAATTATCCGATCGGCGTCACTCACGGTGTCCTCCATATCCAGGAACTCCTCACCGAATCAAGCCTGGTCCACATCGCGGGCCCCGCGGCGAACGCAGTTCCGTCACCGTCCGTCCCGGGCGCCAAGAAGATCACCTGGTGGCTCGTCCTGGTCGTGTTCGGAACGTTTTTTGGGGCCTTCGCCTCCGCGTCCCTCGGGGGCCGGGTCCGGCTTCAACCGAAGCCGCCGGAGCAGATCGTGACAGCCCTGTTCGGAGGATTCCTCGTCGGGGCCGGCGCGGCCATCGCCACGGGCTGTGTTGTGGGGAATATCATGTCCGGCTGGCCGCTGATGAGTGTCGGCATGTTCCTCTTCGGCATCGCCGTGGTTCTCGCCAACTGGACGATGACCTATTTCTTCATGATGGCAGGCCGCTTGGCCGACCTGCCGGGAACGCTCCGAATGATGTTCAAGCGAAGCCGATGATAGGTCGGATGGAGTGGGACGAGCGCAACAAAAAAAGCCCGGGAACGGCCACGGTCTGGTAAAGGGGACACCCATGAAAAAGTTCGATATCGCCGGCATGCCGGCAGCCGGTTACGACCAAAGAGGAAAGAATGTCTTTTATCAGACTCCCGAGTTCAGGATGAGGATCATCAGCCTCCCCCCAGGGGGGAGCATGTCAAAATGCGATATGGCCTCTCACATCGTGTTCGTTTGCATGAAAGGCGAAGCCGAGGTAAACATCGGGGGCGAAAAAATATCGCTTTCGGAAGGACTCGGCTTGGTGGCCGAGCCGGCCGTCGTGTCCATGAAGACCGATACGGGAGCTCGGCTCTTGGGGATTCAGATCGAGAAAACACGGACCGGAACGGACCAGCAAGGCCTACGATGATAGATGCCGGCGGCAGCGCCATCGCGGCGGCGGGCCTGGCCAAGAGCTTCGACCGCGTCCGGGCCGTTACAGGAATCGATTTCGATGTCCGCCGGGGTGAACTCTTCGGCTTTCTCGGACCCAACGGCGCAGGCAAAACCACCACGATCAATCTGCTCACGGGACTCGCCCGGCCGGATTCGGGGTCGATCCGGATCGGGGGAGTCAATTGCACGAAGAACCCCAAGGCGGCCCAGCATTTGATCGGCGTTGTCCCGGACGAAAGCAACCTCTATCCGGAGTTGACGGGCTTCGACAATCTGTGTTTCTGCGCGGCCCTCTACGGCCTGGGCAAGGCGGAGCGGCGGGAAAGGGCTAGGCGACTTCTGGATGCGTTTGGGCTGGCCGAAGCGGCGAACCGCAAGTTCGCTGGTTATTCCAAAGGGATGAAACGCAAGCTCACCATCGCCGCCGGGGTCATCCACGATCCGGAAATCCTGTTTTTGGACGAGCCGACCACGGGTATTGACGTGGCCAGCGCTAGGCAGATCCGCCAGCTCATCGCCGACCTGCACAGAAGTGGGACGACGATCTTCCTGACGACTCACTATATCGAGGAAGCCGAGCGGCTTTGCGACCGCATCGCCTTTATGGTCGCGGGACGGATCGTACGGATCGATACCGTCGAAAACCTTGTTCAACCGGAACAGGAAAAACACATCATGGAGATCGCCGTTGCGACCACCGTTCCGGGCCTGCTCGCAAGTAGCGCTGCGGCCTTTCCCGCCCTTGAGTTCGAGGAACTCGGGCAGGGGTCGATTCGGGTCAAGGCCGGCGGGCCCATTCATGTCGGTCCGCTGGTGCGTTTCTTTGAGGATCAAGGCATAGAGGTCACCGAGGCCCGGCGGATGCGCCCGTCACTGGAGGATGTTTTCGTGCGGATCACGGGGATCGAAACGGACGCGATGAGGAAAGATAAAGAAAAATCGGGGGGCGGCCAATGAAACGATGGATCGCCTTCTGGAACATCCTTACCAAGGACGTGCGGACTTATTATCTCAAGCCGCCGAACATCAGCTGGGGTTTGATCTTTCCGTTCGCCTGGACGGGGATGTTTTTCATCAGATCAGGGGGCGGCGTGGAGAGCATCCCGGCCCTGCTTCCCGGCGTTGTGGCTGTTTCCATCCTCTTCGGCACCACGTCGTTGCTGGCCGTGACCGTGACCTTCGAAAAGAAAGGCCGTTCGTTCGACCGCCTGTTGCTCGCCCCCATCCCCCTCGAGCACTTGATGCTGGCCAAGACCTCGGGGGCGATTGTGTTCGGAATCGCCAATGCTTTTGTCCCGGTCTTCATGGCCGCGTTCATCACCGACCTGTCGGGGGTGAGATGGAGCGTTTTTATAGCCGCGGTCGTTATGATCGCGGCGGCATCGACCTTTCTAGGCCTTTTCATCGCCGTTGCGGTCAGCGAGGTGTTCGAGGCCCAGACTTTTTCTAATTTTTTCCGCTTTCCGATGATCTTCCTGTGCGGGCTGTTCTTCCCAATAGCGAAGCTGCCCCCGCTTCTTCGCCCCCTGTCCTACCTGCTGCCTCTCACCTACGGCGCGGATGCCCTCCACGGAGCCGTCCACGGCGGCAATCGAATGTCGTACGGGCTTGACTTATGTATCTTAGCCGTCTTTTGCTTGGGCCTCTTCGCGGCGAGCCTCTGGAACATCAAGCGCAAGTGGATCGTCTGAGGCGCCGGATGTCAGAGCGGAACCGCTGCACGCAGGAACCCAAGTGATCCATTGCGACCGACACCCCTATTGAATCCGAACGTTCCTACGCTTATTACCAGGAATATGTGGCCTGAACGAAGAACCAATTAGCGGGTGAGGCAGGTCCCGTTCTCTCGACGAAGCCGCCGGGGAAGAAACGGCCGTACCCGCCCATCAGTTCGAGATGGTTCCAGAGGGTCCAAGTCGCGCGAAAGTCGAGCTCGTCCCCGAGCGCGGTCCCCGATTGCCCGGCCGGGTCGCGGCGGTAAGCGTTGAGGCCGGTCGTGTACCAGGCGTCCGTCGCCTGGTCGAGCCGGAAATGATGATACTCGACGAAGAGTTCGATGCCGGGATGCGGCTTGACGCTGAAATCGACTTCCGCGTCTCGGATGTTCGCCCAGAAGAAGAGGTTCAGGCACCCATAGAAGTAGATGTCGCGCCCGCCGTAGACGCCGTCGAACGTCCCATGAACGCCGTCGGCGGGGTTCGAATCGCCCGAGCCCCAAGTGTATTGCCCGCCGATCCTAGGCTTCCCAGCAACCGGCAGCGTGAGGCCGAGCTTCCCGCTCGCCCCATAGGCCCGCAGGAGGTCGCCCCCGTATCGGCCATATTGGGCGGCAAACGTCGCGCTCGCGTCCAGTAGGTCGAACGCGCGGCCCTCGGCTTGGAGGCCGACCGTGTGAGAGAGAAGATTGCCGGTGCCCGATTCCCCGGCGGCGGTCCCGCTCGTGTCGTGCTTAAGAACATAGAACAGGTCAAGCCGGAAGGGCAGCTCCTTGAGGTGCGTGTAGGCGACGAAGGTTTGGAAGTGATCGATGTGGCGGTCCGGCCAAACGTCGGTTTTATAAAGCAAGTACTTGCCGACCCAGGCGTCGGTCCAGAACCATCGCGTGTCGACCTTCAGCATCGCTGCGTCCCAGGCGAAGCGGCCGGTGTTCCCCCAGTTCCCCGGTCCGAAGACCCGCTGGTCGCCATAAGAGATCTGCTGCCGTCCGAGGCGGAAACCGATCGCCGTTCCGCCGATATGTTGCCATTCGGCATAAAGCTGGCGGATGTCCAGCGTGTCCTGGATCGGGCTGCTCACGGGGAAGTCGGTGTCCTTGAACCGGGTCAGGAACGCGTGAGCGTCCTGGAGCTGGAGGAAAAAGCGCGGCCCCTCTTCGAAATGGGCGGAAAGGTCCAGCCGGATCCGTTCGAGGAGGAGCCGGTCATGGCCGCCCGGTTCGTACCCCTTGAGGGTGAATCCGTCGTCGTATTCGTACCTCATCCGCGCCTGTCCCCCAAAGTCGATCGTCAGGGGGCCTACCTGCATATTCTTCAGGCGCGACCAGAACTTGTCCTGGTTGTTAGAAGCTTCAGGCTGTCCTCCCTCTTGGGCAAGAGCGAGCCCCGGCGCGAGGAGGAGGGCCAGCCCGGCCAGCCAGGTCGCAGCCCAGGCGATGGGCCATCCGCGAGCTGGCTTGCGGGCTCGTGACTCCATCGGCCTAGATGACTCCCAGCAAATTGAGCGCGATCTCGATCGAGAAGAACCACATGATGCAGGCGAAGGCGATCTTCACGAAGGACGGGCTGGCCTTCACCGTCACGTGAGAGCCGACCGCGGAGCCGATGATCGCCGCGACCGTGGTGATGCCGATCAAGACGAGATCGATGGGGCCAAGCGCAAAATGGCCGGCGGTCCCGACGATGGAACTGATGGTGACGATGAAGGAATTCGCGCCGGCCGCCTTCTGGGCGGAGTATCTCATATAAAGGACGAGGAAGGGGAAGATGATGAGCCCGCCGCCGACCCCGATGAGGCTGGACAACACGCCTACCGCAAAGGAAAAGACGACGATCACGGCGACCAGCCCCGGCGAGAGCCGTCTGACCGGCTTGCCGGCCCCGCGTTTTGTGGAAACGATCATGAGGAAACCCACGCCGAAGAGGAAGACGGAGAAGATGCCGAGTAGAAGGTTCTTGGGAGCCCGGCTGCTGAGCACCGCCCCGAGAAGGGAGCCCGCGACCGTGCCGGGGAGGAAGATCGAGGAGAACTTGAAGTCCACGAGCTTGTTCCGGGCAAAGACGATCGTCGCGACGAGCGCGGTCACGAGATTGAGAAAAAGGGAGGTGGGGATGGCCGCAGCGACCCCATAGCCCAGCATGACCAGGACCGGCGTGTAGAGCGAGCCACCCCCCTTGCCGAACATGGAAAACACGACCGATACGGCCAGCACCGCGAAAAACGCTATGAGATGAGCTGTGTTCATGACGCCGCAGGCTTCAGACCTTGGCCCCGGTCAGTCTCCCCTGGCACGGAATGCACACCCGCTTGTCGCCGACGACGCGGGCGTACCCCTCCACGACCATTTCGCCGCACTCGTCGCAGGCCAGACTTGAGAAGGAGTGTGGCCTGTGCGGGATGTCGTAATTGAAGATCGGCCCCACGGAGAGCAGCGCCGCATCCGGCGCGGACATGACCCGCTCGACGAGCGGCTCGACGACCTCGGGCGGGACCTTCGAGGCCGGGATGCCTTTTTCCCGGTATTCCTTGAAGAAGGCGGTTTGCTTGTTGGCTAGCATGGCCGCGGCCTTCGGGGTGACCCGGACGGCCCGTCCTGTCGCCGTCTCGACCAGCGTGACGCCCCACTTACCGTAGTGCAGCTTCTTGATATTGCCTTTGCCAAGCGTGCACCCGGTGATCGACTGGATCCCGTCGGCGAAGCACGTGGCGCAGTGGTCCTCCCCGAGCTCGAGAAGGGCGAGAAGCTGGCCGTCCTTGGCCCGCTCGACGCCCAGCGCGTTCATGGCCGCCGCACCGACGCGCAAACCCATGGGCATGGCCGGGCACTTATGGCCGTGAAGCGCAAGGCCCTGCTCGTAGAAGTCTTGTGGTTTGATCATGGTTTTTCTCCTTGTCTTTCCGAGTTTGTCGAACCGGCCGCCGCGGATCGCGGCAGCGCGGCCTGGTCAGGGGGCTGCGGATTTCCCCACCGGCCCAAGAGTCCGGGCTGTCCGCAGACAGTAACCTCCGGCTCGATCGTGGCGTGGTTGATCGCCCACTGCTCGTTCAAGAACACCTTGAGCCGCGACAGGAAACTCTCGATGTCACAGCCGGTCATTTCCTGGCTGACGTTGACGTGGGCCGTGAGCAAGCGCTGTTTCGGCCCGATCTCCCAGACATGTACGTGATGAAGGCGCGAGGGAGGGAACGCGTGTTCCACGCGGTCCGCGAGGTCCACGATATCCACATCCGGGGGGACCCCCTCGAGGATCGTTGAGAGCGTCGTCCAGGCCAGCGACAGGGCGCTGTGCAGGACCACGAAACCCACGACCAGCGCCGCGACAGCGTCCACGTAGGGACCCGCGGCGGTATGGGCCAGCAAGGCCGCGATCACCACCGCCAGAGAGGCGAGGGCATCCTGGGCCATGTGGAGGAACGCGCTGCGCACGTTCACGTCGCTCTTGTCGTGGCGCCTGAGCAAAAGGACCGATCCCACGTTGGCCGCCAAGGCCACCAGGGCGACCACCAGCATGATGCCCTGGGAGACGGGCTCGGGGTGCAACAGCCTGACAACGGCCTCTCGGGCGATGAGCACGGTCACGCCGATGAGGAGGACGGCGTTGGCCAGCGCGGCGACCACCTCGACGCGTTTGAGACCGTACGTGTGCCGGACTGTCGGGGGGCGACGGCCGAACCGCCGGGCTATTAGGGCGAGGAGGACGGCGACGACGTCACTGAAGTTGTGGGCCGCGTCCGAAAGCAGGGCCAGGCTGCCCGCGATGAGTCCTCCGACGAACTCGGCGACGGTGATGGCAACATTGAGCGCGGCGGTGGCCCAGAGCTTTTTATCCAAAGCCCCGTCGCCGGGCCCGAGGGATTCATGAGAAAGGCTCATCGGCAGCTCCCGTTGCTTCAGCGCAGATAGCCCGAGCAGGGGATGCAGACGGGCTTCCCGTCCTGGTAGCGGACATAGCGCTCAAAGACGTACTCCCCGCACTTCGAGCAGAGGGACTTGTTGAACGACCCCTTGGGCGGCTGATAACGGAAATCGGGGCGCTGCTCCACCGAGAAGATCGCCTCGTCGGTCAGGGACAGGGTCCAGTCGATGGCTTCCTGGGTCACCGGGGCGGGAATACCCGACGGCTCCACCCCGCGCTTACGATAGGCGAAGAACTCGCGTTTCCCGAACTCGTCGATAAAATCGGCCTTGAGCGCGTACCTCACAGGGGTCTTGCCGGGGTACCAGAAAGTCGCCGCCAGCTTGCCCCAATAGGTTTTCTCGATGAGCGTCTTGCCGAACGTGGCGCCGGTGGCGGCCTGGATCCCGTCCATCAGGCACGTCTGGGGATGCCCCTCGCCGAGCTCGCAGATCACATGGAGGGTGTGGTCCATCTCGCGGGCCGTCCCGAGGGCCTTTAAAGCCAGGAGCCCCATCCGCCAGCCGAGCGGCATGAATGGGCAACGGTGCCCGTGGAAGGTGAAAGCCCATTCGGGGGGCACATAAAGTTGATTGGTTTCAGTCGGCATGATTGTATTCTCCTTCCTCCCGTCTTCATATCGCAGGATATCCGCCGATCCCCGTTCACGAAACATTGGTCTCGTTCACCAGGACCAGGCCGTTCTTCCGAATGAGCGAGCGAAGCTCCGGCAGAAAGCCCTGGATGTCCTCCTGGTCGGTCGAAGTGACATCGAAGGACATGAACGAGGGCGTCTTTTGCCTCGCGCCTTGCACGGTGGGCACTTCCATGCGCAGATTGATGAAGTCGAACGGTTTTTCTTTGACCATCTCCTCCATCTGGACGAGGAAGCGCTTTTCGCCGAATTCACCTGCCACTTCGAAGCGCACATGCGTGGTCAGCTTGGCCACCTCGTCTTCCGCAGCGGCCCGCGCTTTCAACGCGTCCATTTTGGCCGTTTTCGCCTGGGCTTCTTGACGCACGATCCCGAAGATCTTATGCTCGCGCTCCAGCTTCCAGATCATGTCGCGATCCGGAAAGCTGATGGCCTCCACGGGGCAGACGGTGCCGCAGGTGCTGCAGCCGACCATGCAGCTCATGGCGTTGACTGGCACGGCCTTGTTGTCGCGCATTTCATAAACGCCGCGCCCGCAGGTCGTGAAGCACAACGAACAGCCGATGCAGGCATCGGTGTCCACGGTCGGGAACCAGGGAATGTCCCGGCGGGGAATTCCATGCCACATCTCATCTTTAGCCATGACCTTCCTCCCTTAATGAGACTAGGATCGATTTTCCGCGTCTTTCAGCCAAGCGAATGCGTCCGCGGCCGTATCATTGACCGTCGCCATCTTCATCAGGCGCGAAACTAGGATCGCCTCGACGATTTCGGCCTCGCTGGCCCCTTGTTCTTTGGCCTGCTTCGTCCACATGAGGGTGCATGTGCTGGATTGCAGCGCCGCCGCGACCCCGATACCAACAAGAAGCTTGACCTTAAGCGGCAGAGCCTGGAACCGCGGGTCATCCATGATGGCCGCCCGATGGTCCATGTAGGTCTTGGCCCCGGCTGGAGAAACGGTCTTCAGCAATTCCATGGGTGTCGGTTTCGTGGCGTTATCCATGAGGATTCTCCTTCTTATTAAGATTTCCGAAGACCGCTTTCGCCCGTGAGCGACCGACGGCCTTGTTCGCGAGAGATTCGAGTGCAGCGAGCAGCGGTTCGAGCCGCGCCCCCGGGAAGCCGAGAACGGACTCGTTCGGCCCGAGGTCGGTGGCCTCGCGGCAACCGTAGCATCCCAGGGAAAAATTGAGGCGTTGTTCAAGGAAGGGGATGATGGTCGCGTCCACGCAGGTCGCTTGGAGAACGGCGGTGTCGCCGCGGCGGCGCTCTCCGCCCGCCACGTTGAGGTCGGCGAGCGCGAGCCACATGAGGGCCTCCGGCGGTCCCTCGACCACAACCACGTCGGGGACGGCTTGGACCGTGCCGAGTGGCGCGGCCGCGATCAGCGTCACGCGCCCGGACTCAAGACGCGGCATGCCTTCGAACATCCTCCGGCCCGTACCGGGTTCATTGACGATGCCATACCCGACAAGCCCCTTGCCTGTGGCGAGCCCTTCTGGGAGCGGGCGAAAACCGAAGGCCGTTGCTGCCGCCGGGCAGGCGAGCTCCTCTGGCACGAGCGCGACCGATTCCCCGTGCCGGGCACGCATGAGGAGCTGGCAGTAGCGATGGCCGGCGACGTTCTTGAACGATTCGGCCGGAAGCGGACTTTTTGGTCCCGAGAGGAAGACGGCGATGGGCTCCGAATCAATTCCTAGGATCTCGACCAGGCGCCTCGCCGCGGATCGGTTATCCATGAGGATGCTCCGAAGGCGTCGGCCCGGCCTCGCTCTGAGCCCTCATCGTCCCGCCCGTTCCTTCATGACCTGGGTCGCGCAGGAGAAGAAGTTCAGAACGCAGGGCGTGAGCAGCTCGTAGTACACGACGTTTCCGTCCCGCCGATCACGGACGATTCCATGGGCCTTGAGCAGCGACAAGTGCTTGGAGACCGTCGACTGGTCCAAGCCGATGACTCCGGTGAGTTGCCCGACGGAGCATTCTCCCTCGGCCAGGCGATGGACGATCTTCAGACGGGCTTCGTTGGCCAACGCCTTCAGCAACTGCGCCTGAATGCGGAAGATGTCTTTCTCTTTCATGCGCTCCTCCAAAAAGTCTGTGAATAATAATATATGGCAATATGGCCATATTGTCAAATAATGAGAACTAGAACGGCGGCTTGCTTTGTACGCAGGACGCACACGCTTCTGGTTCGGAGATCTCAAGTCTAGTCCTGTCGGTCCGCAGGTACGGACGGCGCTTCCGCGGCGAGAGAATGGGTCACCTTGTTCATGTCTTCGGCAACGGGGGGGGTGTCTGCCGCTTGACATGCCGAATGCTCGCCGCATATAATTAGCATATGCCAAGAAATCGTCGATGGATGGCTCAATGCCCAGACCGTTGATCTGCCGACGAGTGTCTGGCTGTCCTCGGAGCGAGTATTTCAAGCCGGCCGGAATTCCATTGTCCGGTCTCGAGGAGGTCTGTCTGATGCGTGATGAGCTTGAAGCGCTCCGTCTCGCCGACCTGGAGGGAGAGTACCAGGCCGAGGCTGCCGAGAAAATGGGGGTTTCGCGCCAGACCTTCGGAAACATCATAGAGTCTGCTCGCCACAAGGTCGCGGATGTCCTTGTCAACGGACGGGCGTTGAGAATCCAAGGAGGAGTTTTTCAAATGACGGAGAGAACGTTTACCTGTGCCAGCTGTCAGCACCAGTGGAAGATGCCTTTCGGGACGGGCAGACCTCAAAGCTGCCCTCAATGCAGGAAGGCCGACATCCATTTGGTGCCGGCCGGACGCGGCTTCGGGCGCAGAGCCGGCCGAGGCGGCTTTTGCGGCGGGGTACGGCCATGAAAGTATGCATTCCGACCGGAACGAATGAGGGCCTCAAGGCCCGGGTCTACGGGCATTTCGGCAGCGCCCCCTACTTCACCCTTGTCGATATCGAAGGGAAGACTGTCGAGGTTATCGACAATGGGAACCAGGCCCACGCCCATGGCCAATGCCACCCGATTGCGTCCCTCCAAGGACGAGAGGTCGAGGCCGTCGTTACCGGAGGCATGGGTCTCAGGGCCGTCCAGATGTTCCATGACGCCCGGATCAAGGTTTTCAGAGCCGAGACGGGGACCGTTGAGGATGTCGTTCGGGAGATCGCCGGAGACCGGCTCAAGGAAATCACGCTCGACGATGCCTGCGGGCATCACGGAGGCTGCCGCTGAGCGGAGAATATTGTAAGGAGGGCGTGAATGAGCGCCAATTCCAACACGGGGATTCCCCGGGAAGAAATTCAATGGTTCCCGACAATCGATCCGAAGAAATGCACGAATTGCGGCGCCTGTAAAAAATTCTGCCCAAACGGCGTTTACGCTGACGGCGAGGCTGTCATGGAAGTCGCCCTGCCGTTCAAATGCGTCGTCGGCTGCAGCTACTGTACGAGCCTCTGCCCACCCCAAGCTATTAGCTTTCCCGCCGACGAGGCGCTCATGGAGAATCTGCGGGAGCTCCGCGAGAAATATGGACGCAAGAAGCAAGGCACTCAAGAAGCATGAAAGAAACAAGCATGAGTAAGGGCAAGACGCGCGTCCTCTTTGTCTGCGTCCACAATAGCGCTCGGAGCCAGATAGCCGAGGCGTTCCTTAATTCTATAGCAGGGGACAGGTTCGAGGCCTTTAGTGCAGGTCTTGAGCCGGCTCCGCTCAATTCGCTGGCTATCGAGGTGATGAAGGAGGTCGGGATCGACATCTCACGAAATAGGGCCAAGAGCGTTTTCGACATCTACAAGAGCGGTGCACTCTTCGGCTATGTCATCGCCGTCTGCGACGCCGAAGCCGCCCAGCGCTGTCCGATCTTTCCTGGGATAACGCGGACAATCGTCTGGAGCTTCACCGACCCCGCCTCTTTTACGGGTCCGCGGGAAGAGCGGCTGGCGAAAACGAGGGAAATCCGCGACGCCATCAGGGCGAAGGTTGAAGAGTTCATAAAGAACTCGGCGGCCGGGACGCTCGATGCACTGGACTTTTCGATAAAAGGCAAAAAGGGGGAATAAGCCGATCCAAAGGTCGGAGGTTCGAATCCTCTCAAGCATGCCATGTTTCCTCGATTCTAATGGCGTCCGTCGGTAAGACCGAGGTCGGGGATCCATCTGAATAGGCAGCTCTCCATGTGCCTGAAGGCCCGTGACCTGGGGGGCATGGGATGGGAACTGGGGCTCGATGACTACTCCGCCGATGCGCCCGGGCAGAAAGGCGTGGGGGCAGACCACTCCGCCGTGTCACAGCCGTGTCACAAAAAATGCGTAAACCCGCCTAATTCTGATTAAAGGTGCGTAAAGGAAAACAAGACATTCCCCCCTGGAAATCGGGTTTTCCCCATATGTCCAGGAGGGTAGAGCATTGGACTCCGGATCCAAAGGTCGGAGGTTCGAATCCTCTCAGGCACGCCACGTTTTCCGCTGATATCGCTGATTTTCCTTTAAGCACCATTAAGCGAGATTACGAAGAATATTTGACATATTGTGAT
>Ga0315279_10002096_pt1 | contig 30970 bp, 28 predicted proteins | sample YL17G06_20_MG_FD_203694 | JGI IMG/M metagenome (GOLD analysis project Ga0315279, IMG submission 203694) | Sediment microbial communities from Yellowstone Lake, YNP, Wyoming, USA - YL17G06_20 | ecosystem: Environmental > Aquatic > Freshwater > Lake > Sediment | place: USA: Wyoming | collected...
GGATAAAAAAGCCCAGGGGATTGACAAACAAACAAAAACTGGCGATAATGAAAAAGGTGAAAATTAACTAAGCAGGGGGGTCAATTTTAAATGAGAAACCGGGGTCAAAATTAAATGAGAATCAACACAGCATCATCGCCGATATGCTCTTCAGACCATCCAGCATAGTCTGCGGTTGTCCAATGGCCATCGTACATTGCGTAAATCCAATCGGTGGTCACTATCATACATGGCATGCCTTTTTCAACAAGCCACTGCGCTAGTGGCTGATAAGCGCCAGTCATTGTCGGTGTAGTTATTATGATAACTTCACACGCTGATCTTGATAATAGTTCCTCATCTGGGACAAGCGGTGGTGCAGTGTAGTACGCATCAACCTCCCACTGATTATATACACTGCTTCGTATGGCATTTAATTTCATCTGGAATACGCGTTCACCCATAATTTGAGGACGTCGTGAAAAAGGAACTGTTTCAAGGGAAAATCTGAAAGTAACAGATTGAACGACATAAATGCTGTCTTTTACCGGATTGTAAAGAAATGGATATGCAGCGATTGTTACAAAGGGTATACCATCGGAGTTTCCTTTATGTATAAGTTCAATCGGCGCTGAATCCGGATAAAGAATATTTTGAGAATAGATTTCTGAATCTGGCGGAACGAAAATTGGAGGTTCAGTGGGATCGAGAGGAATTTTGCGCGGTATTTGAACTGGACAGATATTATAAGTACCTTCTATGGGTATAAGCGTAAGTGAAAGGATCTCGATTTCTTGAATTCTGGTACCATTTGGCAGAATAAAATTTAAAAACTTAACAGGCAGCTCAGGGGCACCAGTATCTGCAATTGCAGACATTTCTATACCTCTTATCCTATCATAACCATTCTCAACACTAAATTCAAATTGCGAGAGGTTAAAAGATAGCGTATACGGACCTTGAGCAAAAACAAAACTCAAGAATGTGATTGATACTAACAAGGTATATTTACACATGGCATCCTCCTTTTTTAAAATTTTTACTTCCGATTAAATTAATCCACGCAGTCATTTTTATTTCAGGTGAATATTTTTGTTGGCGGATTATTGTAGAGTAACTCGGATGGACTGGATTTTTATAGGTCATTTCTTTCGCCCTCTTTTACACTTAAGTATTATAACAAATATTCACTATTTGTCAAGTCCTCAAATCATGTGGCACAATTGTGGCACAAATCCGAAGGTGACTTGTCGGCGTGTCGAAAACTCCCGATATTTCATAGGGTTTGGGGGTGTCGGCAAAAGAGCGTCGGTCTCACATACCGAAGGTCGCTGGTTTCCCGTTTTCATCTCTCCCCTCCTTGTCATCCTGAGCGCAGCGAAGGATCTCATCTATTAATGTGCATCAGTATGGGGAAACGGGATTTTCGTGCCGCAAAAAACAGCGGCTGTTAACAAGTCCAGTACCGCCCAGTTTCAGCACAAGGCACGTCCCATCCTTCATTCCCAAGCGTAGGAAACTTTTTAAGGATGTTAATCTTGTTCAATACTCTCATAACTGTATTTTTCCATCATCGTGCGGATAAGATCGCATATTCTCTGCGGTTCAGCCGAGGCATAACTGGCTGCCGAAACAGCCCAAACAGCCCAGTGAGGAGGTTTAGTAGATTCGACATTGCGATCATAAGAAGGTTTCAGATCTGCGGCTTCAGCGGCAGCGTAATAAACGGCGAGATAAGCATGGTCGGCGGGGGTTTTCGGTTTAAAATTTTTAGTGGGAATGGTTCTGGCAGCATCAGCAATTTTAATTGCTTCGACTTTTCCTCCGATCCATTTTTCCGTGGTCTCAATTACGATTCGAGGTTTGGGGTCGTCGGATGGGATATGGACCAATGCATAGCGGGCACAAACGCAGGCGATTTTAACAAGGATTTTACGGTCGGCCCCGTTTTTTTCAAGCCACTGAATCATCTCAACGGGATATTCACATTCCTGCCATGTGTTTTCTTTTATATGTTCAGCGAGGTTCTTTTTGAAGGCGGCTTCCTGTTTTAACCAACCATTGTGCGGGTTTTCATTGATATATTTTTCATCATTTTTATTCATTTTTACCCTTATGGGGAATATATTTACTTATCATAAGGCCTCCTTAAAATATATCCATATAATACATTTTAAATTAGCAAAGTCAAGAATCCATACATAATAGAAACTGGTTTACCGTTTTCATCATTAAAAGAATTCTAATAATACGGGATTCTCGTCCTCGGATATTTTTAAACTTATATCACTATTTTACTTTTACCATCATATCCCAGGACGCGGCCAATGATCTTCCACAATACCCGACAAAATAGATCCCGGCTACAAGATCCCGGCCGATACAACCGCCGTTGTATATTCCGGCTTTGCGACCTGAAATATCATAGACGATGAATTGATCGTTTTCCCGGCCTATGACTCTCGCGAAATCCACGAAAGGATTGGGATATACGCTGAACCGTTTCATCGGAACCCCGCGCAGCGTTACTTCACTTTTAATGTCATTATACACATATTCATACGCTCCGATATCCCATCTGGGACCCTGCGGCCGGCTCGTTCCGATAATATCATCGAGCACTTCAAGCAGGGAATCACCATGCTCGATCGCGAGGGATGTCGCCTGGAGGCGAAAATCATTGTTGATCGAGTCCACAAATAACGGGTCCTGATCAAGGATATCATGCGGTCCGATCACCGTTGGATCATCGGCCCCGAATATCAGATTATAATCCCCGCTCGCTTGAGCAGTATCTGCCCACCAGTAACTGGTGTTGGTGTTGAAAAATATATTATTCCGAACCACGCCACCTTGTGCATACGGTCCGGAAAAACCGACCCCGTGCCATTGGATATATGCAAACGTGTTATTCAGAACCCGGACATTGGCAATGTCCTGGACGCACAATCCCCAGGCCCAGCCCCGGTAAAAAACATTGTTCTTGAACAAAATGTCGTGGGAAGCGTGATAATAATGGCTTTCCCCCATGAATGCCTGGGCAAAATCAGAACCGCGGTTAGCTTCCATTGTAACATAAGCGGCATGCTCACCGTTATCATCAAATGTTTGGAAGCAATCCACATGGGCAGTACCGATGGAATCCGGATCGGTGCCGTGAAAGTAATTGCGCCGGAACACAATGCTGTCTCCGAAAAATCTCGTATAATCACAATCACCGCTGCGGTAATAAAAGAGACGCTCGACCTCATTGTTCTCGATCCACCAGTTCGTACCCTCGACGCCGATCCCGGCCTGGCAGTGGAAGATTCTGTTGTCGGCAATATAATTGTCCCGCGTCCATGGTTGCGACCAGTTCCCCTGGATAGCGGTGCGCCGCAGACCAGACAGATAATTATCCACGACCTCGACATTGTTACTGCTGATGAAAATACCATAATCGCGCCATCCGGTCAAGATCGTATCCCATATTACATTGAACCCCTCGATTCTCGTAAAACTGCCGGCGGTCGGCGAGTTGGTATCAAAACCCCATGTCGTGGCGGTTCTCCGGGGGTAGGATTTGAAAATGATCTTATTGTTTGCACTGCCCGAGTGCCGGAATACAACGCGCTCCGGATAGGAACCCGGAAGGACCAATACCGTATCGCCGGCGACAACGGTCGAACAGGCGTGGGCGATATGCCGCCACGCTGAATCTGGTCGTGTCCCTGGCCAGGTATCATTACCCGACAGCGAGACATAATATGTCGTGCCATAAGACGATATCACAGTCAATGAGCAAAGTAAAACTGTACGGCTTAGCATATTTTTCATACCCATCCCTCCGGACTGCATTGTCGCAAGCCCGATATGTTTTTGTCCATCCATTGTCACCATATTCAAATTATTATAGTTTTCGCCTGCTATAGTATATGAGTTTATAAATCCACGTCAATCCCAGACGTTGTTATATCTTAGTGTATAATTGAAAAAACAATCCGGTTGTTCCTAAACTTTTAATTTTATCGCGTGATTTATTTCTATGATGTTGAAAATTAACAACTCCGGGTGAATGTTTTGTTCTTTTTTCAACTTGACAGACGAGATCGGTAATGTATTATTATCATATATTCAAGGAGGCTGAGCGATGGCTAAAAAGTTAAAAATAACCCTTAAGCACATCTGGAAAAAATTCAAGAAAACCCAGGTGATTTACCTGGCAACCATCGATGCCGGGAAGCCGCGCGTTAGGCCCGTGATCATGATCCATCACGATCGGAAACTGTGGGTATCGACTTACACCAGTGACGTTAAGGTTAGGCAGATAATAAAGAATCCGAACGTGGAATTCTGTCTGCACCTTAAGTTCAAGAAATACAACGGCTATATCCGGGGATTTGGCAAGGCGTTGATAATTAAAACCCGGCCGGTGCGCGTAAAGATGGCCCGAGCTATTCCCTTTTTCAAAGCCTACTGGAAAAAACCGGACGATTCCAGTTTCTGTCTGATCCAACTTAAACTAAGGAATATCGAATATCTTCCTCCGGGTAATCATCCCAAAGTTATTAAATTACGCGTCCCATAACCGCAATATGACCGCCCATAGGAAATTCCCATTGATTATCCTGGCTATTATATTGCTTTTCACCGCGCAGACCGGATCGGGTCAAACCGCGTGGCAAAAATACGTTAATAACCCGGCCATGACCAAGGACACGACCATCGCGGGGATTTGGGAATGGGGTGGTATCGGTCAGCCGGCATGCGTTCCGGTGTATATTATATTCGAGTAAAAAAGGGAATCAAATCCTGACCGCGCTGTGTGTAAAACTGAAATAATTAAGAATGGCAAAAGTATACTGTTCCAACCCTGTCTGGAATTGGTATACTTCTGCAAATAATTGTAGTTAAGCCGTATGTTATTTCAATCTTTTCACCCAAAGATTGATCTTCCGGGCGATTTTATTGGCCATGGGCGGGTCGCCATTAGCCAGCACCACCAAGGTCCAGCCCGAAACCGGATTCAAATCGAGCTCGGCATTGATCCCCGGCGCGCCGCCGGCATAAGCCTGAGGGCCGGCAAACCATTCTTTACCTATATCACCCAACAGCTTTCCATCGTAAATAGCCAACGCAAAACGATTTAAATCATCTACCGTGGAATAGCCGCCGCCCGCCGAGCTGCCGCGGCCAGGTCTGGTGTAAATGTTATTTTTCAAAACCAGGTTATTCCCACCAACCTCATCATCGTCACCATCATGGGTATATCCGCTTGCTACGTTATCGACGATCGAATCTGCCTGTAAATGACCGGTCTGCGACATACCGGCGGGTTTATATATATGTTCGCGCACGTATTCGAAATAATCCATGCCCGATGTCTTGGCCACGATCAATCCCAGGATGATGTAACCGCCATTGGAATACACCCGGTCCTTTCCCGGCTCAAAAAGCAGGGAATCGTGAGCGAAAAACGGCAGATAATCTTCAAGGTTTCGGATTTTATCCTTGGGCGTCTGCATATATTTCTCCCCGAAAAAATCTCCGATACCTGACGTCATATCCAGAAGCTGGCGTATGGTCACTTTTCGGGCCGCCTCTTGATTGGGGTAATTGGGTAAAAATTTTCCGATCGTATCGTCGAGCGATAGCCGACCTTGTTCTAGCAATTGACCGATGGCGATGCGGGTAAAGAGCTTATTGATCGAGCCAAGATTAAAACGCGTGTCAAGCTGGTTGGCCGCGTTATACTCGCGGCTCGCCAACCCGAAGGCTTCATGGAATAATATCTTATCACCCTCGGCGAGAAGCACGACCCCGGAAAAAAGGTCGTTTTTAGTGGAATTTTCCAGGTATATCTGAATGCGGGCGATCAATTCTTTCTTATTTATCGAAGGACCCGATAAATCCACCAGGTCTTCCGGTTCAACCATATTAACAAGGATCGTCGTGATTTTACCTTCTTTGCCTTTTTCAAAATTAAAGGTGAATTCTAGATATTGATCGCTGCCGTCCCGGGCGAGCACCCGCATCTTTTCATCGGACTCTGAAAGTAATTTTTCCGGAGTCAGAAATATCGCCTGAGCTTGAAAACCGCGATAACGCTCAAGCCGCCGTTCAACTGGGAACGACTTAAGGGCATCTAAGTTCAGATTCTCCTTCAGAAAAATATTCATCGATTCTGTATCAGCCGCGTTGAATGCGTCAAAATAACCTGCAATCCGCACACCCTTCACGGTTTCCGGGATTTTAAAATTATTCACTTCTTCGGCACGCAAAAGACTAATACCCAATAAAAAAAACATTACCATTGAACCGCAGTTTACTGTAGTTGATAGTTTTTTCATGATCTCCTCCTTTTGCATGCAAAAACCATATATTTTAGACAATTTTTACAGCGGAAAAGTTAAAGGTTATATATTAAAAAATATTATGAATACAGATTACTCATCGGTAAACTTGTAGATTTACCATACGACGATTACATTAACTTAAATTTGCATAAAAAGAAAACATACGATATTGACATAGGGTGTTTTTTTCTTATAATATATTTAGAGATAATGGATATCATTATCATTAAAATCATAAAAGGAGATCCGGTTGAAGAAAATTCATAAAAATCTATCGCCCTGGCACCACAAATTTATTGGCAAGGGATATAGATTGACGGCTCCCCGGGAAGCGATATTGGGTGTACTGCATAATACCACCGAACATTTAAGCGCCGAGGACATATATTTTATCGTGCACGAAGTATACCCCAATATCGGATTAACCACGGTTTACCGGACCCTTGAATTATTGGTGCAGTTGGGATTAGTGTTTAAATTTGAATTTGGCGATGATCGGGCTCGTTTTGAATTGGTCGAAGAAGTGAAGGGTAAAAGACACCACCATCATCTTGTTTGTATGAAATGCGGTAAAATTATCGATTATTCGGACTTCATTGATGACGAACTCGAACTGGTAAGACGAACCGAAAAGGGTCTTTCCAGGAAATTCGGTTTCAAAATCACGAATCATGTTATTCAATTCTGTGGAGTATGTGAAAAATGCCGCCAGTGAAAATCATTTTTTTAAATATTAATGAAAATGATTATCATTAGCATCTTGGTGAATATCGGAAGCAACGAGGAGGTAAGATGGCCGAAAAACTGACGATCGTCAAAATGACAAAGGAATTCAGTAAAGTTCCTTTTATTTATCTCGACAACGCATCCACGACCTTTCCCAAACCGGAGTGCGTTTACAAATTCATGAATTCCTTTTACCGGCAATACGGAGTAAATCCGGGGCGGGCAAAAGGTTATGCGTACCAGCAGGCGGAAATAATATTGAGCCGGACGCGCAGCCGGTTGACCCGTTTTTTCAACTCAAGAAACCATAACCGACTTATCTTCACCTACAACGCTACCGACGCTCTGAACATGATAATTAGCGGTGTTTTGAAAAACGGCGACCACGTTATCACGACCAATCTTGAACACAACGCGGTCATCCGACCGTTAAACCATCTTGCCCTAAAGATCAATCTTGAAGTGGACTGGGTGGCTTGCGATAAATATGGGTTTATCGATCCCGATGATATTAAAAAAAGGATCAAGAAAAATACCAAATTAGTTATTGTCAATCACTGTTCAAACGTAATCGGCACGATCCAACCGGTTACTGACATTGGTAAAATTTGCGGTAAGGCAGGCGTGATCTTCGCAATCGACGCGGCGCAAACCGCCGGGGTCATCCCGATCGACATGGAAAAATCGAATATCGACATTATCGCTTTTACTGGTCATAAATCGCTTCTCGGACCGATGGGTATCGGCGGCCTACATGTCAAGAATAGAATAAATATCGAACCGATCCGGTTCGGTGGTACGGGGATTCTATCCGAGAAAAAATACCAGCCTGAACAATTCCCTTACTATCTGGAATGCGGGACTTTAAATATGGTCGGCGTGGCGGGCCTCTTCGCCGCGCAAGACTATCTCGACGAAAAAGGTGTATCAAACATCTACCGCCACGAAATGAAACTCGCAAAAATGCTGTACAACGGACTCCGGCTGATAAAAAAAATCATCCTTTACAACAAACCGGTAATGGGTACTCATATTGGAATGATCTCCTTCGGCATCAAAGGAATCACTCCGGAGAAAATTGGGAGTATCCTGGAATCTAAATACGGAATTTACTCTCGTGCCGGATTGCATTGCGCGCCGCTGATCCATAAACATATCGGGACGATAACAGGCGGTACGGTTCGCCTATCGATCGGACCTTTTAACACTGTCACCGAAATCGAAAAAACGATACTGGCGATAAGCGAAATCGCAAGTCAACGCCAATAATGCGAGAATAGAAAATGATACGCGTCTGTGTATGGACGGAAAGAAAAAATACGGAATCCCGTGGTTCGGGTTCATGGACCAAGGAGGAATAATGATGTGTCAAGGAAACCCCCTATGTCAAATCTCGCTGCAAATGGGTAATTTAAAAAACGAAAATCTGGATAAAGAAATTATCCGATCCAGTATTATTGCCGAGTTGAATGCCATTAACTTTTTCGAGCAATTGTCTATGCTGACGACAAACGATGCAATAAAACACCTGCTACTTACCGTTATCAAGGGGAAAAAAGATTGTGTTGAAACATTACAGGCACTTTTATTAAAATATGACCCGCAACCAACTACAGAAGAAACAAAAAAGGATAAAAAAGCCGAATCGCAAACATTGTGGAATATGTGCTAATTTTCTCCAGAGTAAGTGATGTGAAGATCAATATTTTTTAACGTAAGCGGTACGGTACTTCCAGATCGTGTTTTTCCATCAGCTCTTTATTACCCAGAATTTCTTGCGGATCGCCGTCGACGACGACCCTGCCCCGGTCGAGCAGGATCACCCGGTGGCACGTGTCCAGAACCATGTCCAGGTCGTGCGTCGCGATAATTTTCGTAACGTTTAACCGGTTCAATAAATTTATCAGATTACGGCGGTGGCGCGGGTCAAGATTGCTGGTCGGCTCGTCCAGGACCAGGATCTCCGTATCCATGGAAAGGACCGTGGCGATCGAAACCCGTTTTTTTTCTCCGTAGCTCAGATGATGCGAAAACCGGGGTGCCGCTTCCTGCATGTCAACCTGCGCCAGCGCTTTGCGCACTCTTAATTCCACGTCCGCCTTGTTCAACCCCATGTTCATCGGTCCGTACGCCACGTCTTCAAACACCGTCGGCATAAACAGTTGGTTATCCGGGTCCTGAAAAACCAAACCTACCTTGCTCCGGATCATGCGTAAATTCGCTGGATGCACCTCGAGCCCGAGGATCTTCACGCTTGCCTGGTCCATGAGAATGCCGTTGAAATGCAATAGCAACGTGGATTTTCCGGCGCCGTTGGGTCCGACAATACCCAGTGTCTCGCCCCGGGTCATGTTGAAACTGATATCCTGGAGCGCCGGCGTTCCGTCCGGGTATGAGTAATTCAGGTTCTTTATTTCAATGACGGCATTCATGCTATCGCTTTCCCAAAAACCTCAACCCAACCAATATCGACGTCATGATACCGAGAAAAACAAAATCCCGAACGGTCGGCGGATGTTCATCAAGGGTTCTGATGTCGCCGTCAAATCCACGGGCCAGCATCGCTAGATAAACTGCTTCTCCCCGTTCATAACTGCGGACGAAAAGATGGCCCAGGATATTCGCCAACGCTTTCGCGTGGAACCAGCGCGAACCGCCCGCGGTGCGCGCCGCCTTGGCCTGGTTCATTATATCCAGTTCGTCCTCGAGCAGAAAAATATAACGGTACATGAAGGAAAGGATCATGACGATGACTTTCGGGCATTTCAATTTTTCCAGTCCGCGCAGTAAATGGACGTATTTCGTGGTCCCGGTCAGCATTATTAGGCCCAGCGCCGAAAGATAGGATTTTATGAGGACGTTCCATAAGACTTCGAGCCCATCGTAGGTGAGCGTCAGCTTCAGGACGCCGAACGAGTATCCGCCGATGACCCGGCCCTTTTTAAAAAAGGGGACGAAAACCGCGACCATCAGGACGAATGGAATAACCATCAATGACCGCTTGAGAATAAACGACAACGGCATCCGGGAGATAACAATCAGGCTGCATAGAATCAAGGCGTAACCTAAGAACATCAAAAGTGATTGCGGTCCCGTAAAGACGACCGATATGATGAACAACAAAACAGCCGTGATTTTAACGCGCGGGTCTAACCGCTGAAGAAAACCGTCGCGATCCGCGTAGGCATCAAGAAAGCGGTGGTGCATTGCCCTTTTTTCTCCGCTTGGCATGGCCGAGCAGTGCCGCCAATCCATATCCGAGTCCAAAAACAAAGAGCGTGCCTAGCACGCCGGCGACGGCGGTGGCCACTTTTTCATTTTTAATACCCGGCATCAGATAATCCGGGATCAGCGAGCGTATGACCGGCTTGACTTCGCTTTTACCGATAAATCCATTTTTTTCGGCGACGCGTTCCAACCCGTCCGGCCAGGGCGAAGCGAACGGCGACAGGATCAAAGCCAGCAGGACCGCGGCCAGCAGGAACAAGAATAAGAATTTTCTATCCATGGTCATTCCTCCGCCGGTTTAAGGGTTAATGCATAGATCAAATCGGGCCTCGTTTTCCATATGAAACCCACAACCAAAGTCGTGATGATCGCTTCGCCAATGCCGATCAGGGAGTGTACTGCGGCCATCGCCGGCAGGGCGACGCCTAAAGGCGAGGTTCCGGATAAGGCAAGTTCCAATGCGCAGGCGGCCGAAGCCAGCATTACCGACAACCAGGATGCCAGGGCCACGGCCGCGAGAAATCCCCGGCGGCCCAATATCTTCCGAAGTAAAGCGTAAAGAAAATAACTTATGCCGGTCCCGATCATAGCCATATTTAAGATATTGGCGCCGAGGGCGGTCAGGCCGCCGTCCTGGAATACCAGGCACTGGACGATCAGGACCACGGCGATCACGACCGCGCCCGCGTATGGACCGAGAAGAACCCCGGCCAGGACGCCGCCTAGCAAATGGCCGGACGTCCCGCCCATTACCGGGAAATTGAACATCTGCCCGGCGAAAATAAAAGCCGCCATTATGCCCATGAGGGGAATGACCCGGTCCCGGAGGGACTGGGCCGCCTTCTTCAACGAATAGCCGATGCCACCGGCGGAAATGATCCAAGCCGGAACCCAGGTCTGGGCATTAAGAAAACCGTCCGGGATATGCATTTATTGATTTCCGGTGTCAGGGTAAACGCTTGCCGGTCGAGGTCGTCGTCAGTCTGCCGAGTTTGATCCCCTTTGTGCCGAGCAGCCGTTCCGCGATCTCTTTTACTTCCCGACCGCGACCCTTAATCGCCAGGATTTCAAGACAATTGTGGTGGTCGAGATGGATATGCATGGTCGAGATGATCTGTTTGTGAAATTGATGCTGTAATTCGGTCAGACGCTCGCTCAGCTCGCGGACTTCGTGATTATAAACGAGCGTCACGATGCCGATGATCTCCGAATCCGGCGCTTCCCACTCTTTCTCGGCCAACCGCTCCCGAACCAGATGTCGGATCGCTTCGGACCGGTTGGCCAGCCCTAATTGATCGATCAATGAATCAAATTCCATCAACAAATCACGATTCATGGACACGCCGAACCGGACCGCCGGAGACCGGTCGTGCTTTCGTGTTACCTTTTTAAAATTCATGCTACATTATAATTGAATACCACGGATTGTCAAGAACCTTTCTTTTTTATTTATTTCTAAATGATTACGAAGGTCGCGGAATTATTTGCTGCGCTCCGCCCACCAATCCTGGTCGCCCAATCCATCCACCTGGCTATTGCCTTCGATCCTGTCCCAATCGTCTGAGATCTTGCCTTTCAGGACGATCCTCCTTTTTATTTTTTCCCAGCGGAAGATATCGTAAAATTTGTAGATCAGGTCACCCTGGGCGATCAGTTCCCCCTGGTTGAAAATGCCTTTTATTTCGCCCGAATAAGTGTACCCCTCCACCGGCTGATGAACATAATTAATCGTCAGATCAGCGCCCTTCTGCTTGATGGTCATGCGGAAGGTGGCGTTATACGTGTAAGCGTCGTTGCCGATCTTCCCCCTCCATTCACCGGCCAGGTTCTTTAATATTACAGTCCCCAGGTCGATCGAATCGTCCTTGAAGGCCGTAAACGTGGTGCACCACTCTGCGTAGTTTTCGCGCACGACCGCAACGGTATGACGCCGGGCAGGGACCTGGTTGTTTACATATGGCGTCGTGCCGGTCATGCGGTTGTCGATCATCACGTCGCTGCTTTCAGGAAGAGAAGTTACCCTCAATGCATAGTAGATCGGCACCAGCGATACGGACCGACGGGCGTTTTTCGCTAAACCGATGTTCACAAAACCCATCCACTTTTCGTATCCCTCGCTCTCGACCACGATACTGTGTTTGCCGATGGATAAGACGGGCGAAACTAATAACCCTCCTTTACCAGTCGTATCCTTCACGACCTTCCCGTCGATCGACAACGTTACCACTGTCGGCGGGTCGATTTGAAAAACGATCTGACCGCGGGTCGCGATCCGGACCATGACCAGCACCAAGACGATGATAATTATCCCCGCTGTGACGATCGCCGCCTTTCTAATAGTATGTGTTCTGGCGGCGTTAACCTCGTTTCGGGTTTTTTCAAGAAGCTGTCCGAATTCGACGTTCTCCGGGTCGTAACGAACCGATTTTTCGAAATGCAAGATGGCTTTCCCGAAACGTTGGTGGGCAAGATCGGTTTGACCGATTTTGGAAAAAAACATCCCCAGCATTTTTCTGGTTTCGGGCTTCATTTCCTGGGGATCTAGGGCCTTAACGCCGTCAGCCATGTTCAAGGCTTCCGGTATGGCGCCCTTATTTAGGTAGGCAAGGGCCAGATGGACGCGAATAGCCGAGTCCATCCCGGCATCGAGGTCGGTTCGCTTGAGCAAACTTGCCATATATTCTATCACCCGGTCGTATTCATTCCGATTAAAATAATATTCCCCGATGCGGATGCCCAGGAAGGGATCATCCGCCGCCATGTTCATCATCCGGCCGTAGAACACAGCGGCCTTCTCCATCTCATTGATCTCGATATAGTGAACCGTGATCTCCCGGATGACCTGCCGGTCTTCCGGGATAAGCGCCGACAAGGTCAGCAACTCCTTGAGGACCTTTTCCTTATCGTTCTTTTTTCCGTACAGTTCCTTCATCAATTTATGGTATTCCACATTGTCCGGTTTGGACTGCAGGATTTTCTCGCCGATGATGATCGCCGGGTCAATCTTGCCTTGCAGAAAATAGCTGCGGAAAAGCCCGGTCAAGACCTCAACCGACCTGGGATTGATGTGGAGAGCGGCGTTGTATTCTTTTTCGGCTTTTTCACCCTGTTTCAATTTAATAAAGATCTGGGCTAATTTGAAATGGACGCTGAAATTGCGGGGATCGACGGCGATTACATGCTGGTACTCGTCCCGCGCTTCGAGGGCCAGACCGTGAGTTTGATAAAGACTGCCCAGGTCCATATGCAATTTACTATTCGCCGGTTCCCGCTCGATTTTCTTCCTGAGCAGGTTGATATGGGCCGTGATCTCATCCGTAAGATGGACGATGCTCCCGCCGCACGCGGGACAAATTTTATAACCTTCGGGCAGGAGTTTGCCGCACTCCGGACAACTTGCCATTTACCTCACCTGCATTGACGGTATGTTGACTTAGTCATAATCATGCCGCATTATAATAGATTAATATGATTTGTCAATTCTGGTCTTGAAGATAGGGGTTCTCGCTTTTTTCTCCGGACGAAACCGATGAATCGATGCGACAAGCATCATACCGATCATATGCCTCTCGAGTCAAGGATCTTTAACCATGATTTGGCGCCGATGCGCTTGAAAATCGCGCGTGCTTTTTGATAATATTTCCTTGCCCGATCCGGTTGGAACTGCCTTGCGAGAGCGTCAGCGCAGTAATAACAAGCTTTCGCGGTATCAAGCGGTTGCGAGGTCTTTTCGAAATAGGCGATCGCCTCTCCAAACGCCCGTTGCGCTTCGACCCAGCGGTTCAGTGCCGCGTCGATCCGCGCCTTGAGGACCGTCGAATCGTTCTCCCCCTTTTTAAAATTCATGCTTAACGACAGTTCCCGCGTGCCTTCTGCGTAGCGCGCCGCGGCTTCTGGATCCCGACGAACCAAAGCCAATTCGCCCAACGCCAACGCGGTTCGACGTAGAAGTTCCTTTTCACCCATCTCCCGGGCGAGTTTCTCAGCATCGCTAAGGTGTCGGCGGGCGGGACCGAGGTCACCTTCTTCAAGGTAAACCCGACCGATATTATAATAACCATAAGCCTCGCCCCGCCGGTTACCGATCTTTTTCTGGATTTTCATGGCTTGCTGGTAATGGTCGAATGCCTGAGAAAAATTGCCCATATTTAAATGCACGAGGCCAATGTTGTTAAGGCTTATCGCCTCGTCTTCCCGGTCACCGATCTCCCGCTGGATGGCCCGGGATTTAGTGAAATGCGCGAGCGCCCGGGGTCCATCCCCGATCTGATTGAGGATGAATCCGATGTTATTAAGACTATACGCCAGGCCGGATCGGTTGCCGATTTTCTCCCTCAGCTCTGCCGAATTTTTAAAAAAATCAAGCGCGCGGGCAAAATCGCCGAGCCGGTAATGGATGCTGGCGATATTATTGAGGCTTTCTGCCGTACCCATCAGGTCGCCCATCCGCTTCCGGATCGCGAAGGACTGCCGGTAGAATTTAAACGCCATCGGATAATCGCCGAGACGGTCGTAGATCAAGCCGATGCTGTTCATACTTTCCGCCGTGATGGCGCGGTCGTGGATTTTCCTCCCGACTTCCAGCGCTTTGCGAAAATACTCGAGCGTCTTCGGATATTCGCCGAGCGCATCGTGGATCCGGCCGATGTTGAGCAGGCTTTTTGCGATACCCTCGCGGTCTCTAAGATCATCATAAAGCGTGAGGGATTCCCGGGCGTATTTAAGCATACGTAAATAATGGCTCAGGGAATAGTAGACCTCGCTCAACTGGATCAAACAATCGGCCTCGTGCTTTCGATTATCCAATCCCCGGGCAAAACGGAGTCCCGCGTTGATATCTTCCAAGGCCTCGGTATTTTTTCCGATAAAATTGAACACCGCTGACCGTTCCTTGAACGCCCGGATCAGAAGTTCTTTTCTGAAACCGGGTTGATTTAAATTTTTTCTTCTCGGGTCAGCACCCTTCGGTTTGGCGGTCATATTGTCAATTCTGACCTTGAAGATAGGGGTTCTCGCGTTTTTCTCGACCGATCGTGGTTTTTTCTCCATGACCCGGATACACGACGGTATCATCGGGCAGCATTGTCAACGCTTTAACCGATTTTATTATCTCTTCAAAAGAAGCGTCGATATTATCGGTCCGCCCAACTGATCCGCAGAACAACGTGTCGCCGGTGAATATGACGTTTTCTTTCTTGATATAGAGGGATATGCCTCCCGCGCTGTGCCCGGGGGTATGGATAACTTCCAATTCAATTTTACCGAACTGTATCATATCGCCGTCATGGAGCAAGCGGTCAGCGGGCGGAGAAGGAACGACTTCGAACATAAAACCGCAGTCGCGGCAGCTCAGGACGGCTTTTCTCTGGGTTTGGGAGATATCGACATTCAATTTAGCGTTACCGCAGGCCGGGCAGGGCGGCGGTTTATTAACTTTGCTCGTCGCTAAAATCCACTTCCATTGGTTGAATAATACGGGTCCGTCCAGTTCATGGATCAGTATTTCCGCGCCGGTGGTTTTTTTGAGAAAATTATTGCCGCCCGTGTGATCGATATGGTGATGGGTATCGATAATATACTTCAACCTTAAGTGTCTGCGATCGATCTCGCCAATTACTTTTTCTTTTTCTTCGTTGGTTCTGATATCCGGGTCGATGATCACCGCTTCCATCTTTTCGGCACCGGCAACGAGATAGCAATTCGTCCTGATCGGTCCTACGACAAACAGTTTTATCAGCATAAAATCCTCATCTATTCATGCAACAACTTATGAGCCTTGACGAGGGTCTCGGCGATCTTTATATTCTGGGGACATTTGGTTTCGCACTCACCGCAAGACGTACACTTGTCCGCGCGTTGTTCGGGCTTAAAAAACGCTTGATAAGTGCCCCGGCATTCGTCGCGGGCGTCGTACATGAAAGTGTCGTTGTATATTTCTAGGATAAAGGGAATAGGGATATTCAGCGGACAGGGCAGGCAATAACCGCAACCAGTACAGGCGACCGCAGTTCGGGATTTGTAGATGGCCTTAGCACAGGCATAACCGGTCAGGTCTTCAGGGGTCAGGATCCCAACTTTTGCTTTATCGGCGACCCGCAGGTTTTCGTCGACCTGTTCGACCGCGCTCATCCCGCTCAGAACACAGCTTGTTTCCCGCCGGTTGAACAAATATCGCAGGGCAAATTCGGTCGGGTTCAATCCGGTCCGGTTAATTATTTCCTTGACTTCTGTCGGGACGTTACGGACCAGTTTTCCGCCCCGCAAAGGCTCCATAATGACCACGCCCAGCCCTTTCTTATGAGCGTATTCCAAGCCCTCGATCCCGGCCTGGACGTCATCATCCACGTAATTCAGGTGGATCTGACACATGATCCAGGGGTAGGCGTCGACGATTTCGCGGAAAAGAGGCAGTTCGTCGTGGAAGGAAAATCCCGGCCAGCGGATCTTTCCGGCCACGCGGGCCCGGTCAAAAAAATCGAGCACCTCGCAATCTTTCACCGTTTTCCAGGACTTTTGATTCAATCCGTGAAGGAGATAAAAATCCACGGTGTCGGTTTGCAGACGGGTCAGCTGCTCATCCAGGAATTTCATCGGGTCGTCCCGGTTTTTTACGAGCCAAACCGGCGATTTCGTGGCCAGCATGATTTTTTTGCGCATACCGTTGCGTAAAATCCGACCTAAGTAAGTCTCGCTCGCGCCGCGGTGATAACCATAAGCGGTATCGAAATAATTGACGCCGCCTTCGATCGTGCGGGAGATCATCTTATCGGCCAGGGCCTCGTCGATCGTCGTAAAATCATTCTCATCCCGTAACGGGAATCGCATGCATCCAAAACCGAGCTGGGACACTTGTGGACCGGCTTTACCGATCGAACGGTAAATCATGGATCGCTCAATTGAACGGAAATGGATCGGTCATAAATTCTTTTTGATCTCGCGTACGATATCATCAATGGACATGTTCGCGGCTTTTTTCGCGGCAATTTCCGCTTCCGCGGCCGGAAATTCTGCGATCGTTTTCCGTACTATCGCGCGCCTTTTCTCACCCGCAACCGGGGAACCAGCGACAAAAGTGAATATTTCCAGTGCCAGGGGTTTTTTATCCTCGCTCATGAAAAATTCGGCGCAGCGGTTTACGGTATGTATTAAAAGCGGTTGGGCGTTTAACCCGGACAGGATCTGCAGCGCTTCGCGGAAACAATTACGCGCCTCTCCATTCTTTTTAATATCCCCGTATACGCTGCCGATATTCACCAAGGTATTGCATACACCCCACATATCGCCCATCTCTCGTTTAATAGCCAGGGCTTGGGAGTAAAAGTCGATCGCCTCTTCATACTTTTCTTGGTTGTTGAGGACCAAGCCGAGATTGTTATAGCAGGTAGAGAGTCCGTATCGGTCGTTAATCGCCTGCCTGATCTCGATACTCTGACGGTGGTGATCTTCAGACTTATCAGGTTTATCCGTGGAATAATAAACGCTTCCCATGTTGTTGAGGATCGCGGCGATGCCCCTTTTATCGCCGAGTTCCCGGCGGATCTTCAAGCTCTTTTCGTATAATTCCAGCGCTTCGTCATAGACCTGAGTGTCAAAAAAAATATTCCCAAGATTATTCAATACCAACGCGATCTTTCTCGCGTTACCGATATCCTCCCAGTACTTCATGACCTTCTGAAATAACTCACGGGCCTGGCCGTAGTCGCCGGTCCGGTAAGCGATCATCCCCAATTCGGTGAGGATGCTCATGGAATCGCCGGTTTCCGATCCGGGCAGTAGCCGCTGCGCTTTTTCCAGATAAGTCCGCGCTTGGTCGTATTGGGAAAGGTTTCTTAGCATGGCGCCCCTTAATCGCAGGACCATTACATAGAATGAACGATGCGGTTCGTCAACCGGTTCCATCCCGTATTTGATTTGCAGTTTTTCCTGAATGCCGGCGATCAAACGTTCCGCCTCGAGAAACCAGCCTTTCATTTCATAATAATCATAGAACGCATTTAACAAAAATTTGGCTTCTGCAACCAAATCCTGTTCGGTCGACCAGGTCAAGGCTTGCCGTCCATTGTCGGCATCTTCCGCGAGCGACTTCAAAAAGGTGTCATCATAATCTCTGAAGTACTGTTCATCAAGCTCCTTAAAGCGTATGGCATAATAAGAAGCATGCCGATCCATTAAAAATTTATACTCATTGGGATCTTGAGTAAACTTTTCTTCGGCGTACTGACGGAGCAAAGGGTACATTTCATAGCGGCTGTCAGGCCGGCGGCGCAGCAGCGATTTGTCGACCATTGCCGCTATGTCGGCCAGTCCGATCCCGCTTATTTTCTGAGTTGCATCACGGGTAAAAGCCGCGCTGAAGACTGACAGTTTCCGGAAGACCGCCTTTTCTCGCTCCGTCAGCAAGACCCACGAATACTCGAAGACTGCACGCAGGTTGCGGTGGCGCTTGGGCAGGTCCTGGACCGTGCTGTCGAGGAAATCCATGCTTTTTTCCAATTCCTGGACGATCTCGGGACAAGTAACGGTCCGCATCCATGACGCCGCCAATTCGATGCAAAGAGGAACGCCGGCTACCAGTTTAAAAAGGCGAACTAACGCCTTCCGGTCTTCGGCGGTCAATGCCAGATCCGGCTGGACATTGCGGCTGGACTGAACGAAAAGACGGACCGCACCGTAATCATCGAAATCCGGATCGTCGGTCCGGTCCGGGTATTCCAGGCCTTCGAGCTCGTAAACGTATTCGCCCTTGAGCCTGAGTCGTTCCCGCGAGGTTATGACGAACTTGATTTTCGGCGCCTGCAGTATGATATCGGATAACAATTCGGCCTCGCCGACCAGGTGTTCGAAATTATCCATGATCAGCAGCATCTGCTTCTCATGCAGATAATTGATCAGTTGGAGCTTGGGATCTTCGCGGCTATAAAAAGTGAAATTAAGGGCGTCGGCGATCGTGAACACCAGGAACTGGATCGAACCAAACGTGAGTTTTTCAAGGGGAATAAAAAAGACTCCGTGATTGAACTGGTCGAAATTGGTGGCGCCGACCTGGAGTGCCAGTCGCGTCTTGCCGATCCCGCCCGGACCGACGATGTTTATCAAGCGGTGGGCCGGATCGCGGAGCCAGGCGCTGATCTCTTTTATTTCCTTGTCCCGACCGATGAACTCGGTCGGCTGGGCCGGTAGGTTATGGGGTCGGCCGGAAAGTGTACGCAAGGCGGGGAACTCACTGATCGGCAGGTCCGGATGGTTCAGCTGGTATATGCTGAGCGGTTCGCCCAAGTCCGGGAGGAAGTGGATCCCAAGATCGATCAGGTCCGCTCCTTCGGGCAGGTTGCAATTCGACTTAACGGCGTCGGTAAGAAGGATCTGCCCGCCCCAAGCCGCGGCCAGTAACCGTGCGGTCCGGTTTATCGCCGGTCCGAAATAATCGTCGGCTCTTTGTTCGGCCTCACCGGTATTGAGCGCGATCCGCACCCTTAAGTCCCCGATCTGTCCCCAATCTTCCCGCGCCAGACGTTTCTGGATCTCGAGCGCGCAAAGCAGCGGGTCTCCGGAATCGAAAACGGCGAAGAATCCGTCGCCCGTGTGCTTGATCACCCGGCCTGCGTGTCGGCTGATAAGCTCGGTCAGGATGGCGTCGTGACGCGACAGGATCTGCCCCATTATGTCCCGATATTTTTCCCACTTCTCGGTCGATTTCTCGATATCGCTGAGAAAGAAAATCGGCATTGATTATTTTATCTATTATCCTGAATTGCGCAAGAGTGGAAATATGTACCCATCCAAAAGAAAAACCCCGCGGTTAAAGCGGGGTTTTTCATAAAATCGATGCGATGTATTACTTAACCACGACCGCCTTCTGGCTCACGACCTTGCCGTCGGCTTCCAGGCGGACAAAATAAACGCCGTAGCTGAGCGCCTGGGTGTTCCAGGTCGCGGTCTTGCGTCCGGCCGGCTGGCTCTGGTTGACAAGAGTCTGAACCAAACCGCCTGCCACGTCGTAGACCTTGAGCGAAACATCACCCGCCGCGGCGGTATTGTAATTTAGCACGGTTTTGCCGCGGACCGGATTGGCGATGGGAGCCAGGGAAACGTCAATCGGTTTTAAACCCGGGGTCTCCTCAATGCCGGTGATACCAAAAGCGGCCAGCATGCCCGCAACGATATTCTGCCAGTCCGTCGGTGAAGACGGGAGGCGGCCGTCAATGGTCCAGAACGTAGTTTCCAGGGGCGTGGCGTTCTGAGAGGCGATAGACGGATACGCGCTCCAAGTGGCGTCGTTGACGATTTGATGAGCGCTGGAATTAGGGGTCAGGTCGTCGCAATAAAAACCGTTATAAACGTAATCGGTGTTGACATCCGTGGAATAACCGGCGATTTCAACCAATCCCGTCATATTCGTGGTCGAATCGCCGCCAGGATAATCCTCGGTAACGGCCTGTAGGTTGAAGAAATTCTGCAAAAAGGTTAACATGCCCGCACCGCCGCCGTAAATGATATCCTGACCGATCAGCCATACCTGTCCGCCGCCGATAATGAAGTTCTGGAGATTCGCCATATCATTCGTGGTCAGGGCCGGATTATCCCACTGATCGTAGCAGTTCCAGATAACCAACTGGTAATTCAACATCGTATCCAGGGATGGACCGTCTTCGGTGTAGTCTAAGGTCGGTCCGAACCAACCGAAATTACCGGTGCCCAAGAGCGTGGTCAGCATACCATGCCAGTTCGGGTCGGGATTGGTCGCGGGACCGTAGCCCGAACCATCCTCGACAAAAAGAACCAAAGCGCGACCGTTGGCCGGAGTATAAGGAACATTGGCCCGCGGAGTGGAATTCCGGACCAGTTTGATCCTCCCGTTCGCATCTCCCGACACGGTCGCAGCAGCGTTGAGACTGACGACAAAAGTCAGTAACGCCATAACCATTAGCACCTTCTTCATACTACCTCCTTTATGGATGATCTTGATATTATAGTAATTCTCAGCAACAAAAGTGTAGCCTTTATATTAAAGACGTTTTATTACATCCGAAGGTTACTTATAAGTATATGGTAATCCGTCAATAAGTCAAGAGCCATCTAGGCCGAATTTCATTACCATCCGGCCTCCCGGGGGCAACCGGTTAAGGATCGGCATCCATGCTCGGTCAGGATCACGTCGTCTTCGATCCGGATCCCGCCCTTACCGGGGAGGTAGATCCCGGGCTCGACGGTAAAAGCCATGTTCGCGGTAAGGGGTAAATTGTTGCTTCCCACGATATACGGTTCTTCATGGACCTCAAGCCCGATACCATGTCCGGTCCGATGAGTGAAATAAGGCCCATATCCGGCTCGCTCGATATGGTCCCGGCACAGCAAGTCGATCTCGGCCCCGGACATGCCGGGCCGGGCCAAGGTGCGCCCCTTCTCCTGCGCTTGGTAAACCGTTTCGTATACCTTACGCATTTCATCCGATGGTTTTCCGGCAAAGCAAGACCGGGTTATATCCGCGACATAGCCTTCAAAGAACAAAACGATATCGACCCAGACCGCATCCCCCTTTTCGATCACCCGGTCCGTGGTGTGTGCATGGGGCACCGCGCTGCGCGGACCGGAAGCGACCATCTGATCGCCGGTTACGCCCGAGCTTTTAATGACTCCCTGGATTATTTCCGCCACCTGACTTTCGGTACGACCCGGTCGGACATATCTAAACCCAGCAACGGCCGCCTGGTCGACGATACGCGCCGCGTTTTCCATGCACCGGATCTCATCCGGATCCTTCCGGGACCTGAGACCGGCCAGGATCGGATCCGCGTCCACGAATTCGGGATCGGAGATCGCCTTCTTCACCAATTCTTGTTCCAGCACCCGCATGGAGCGATATTCTAATGCGAAGCGCTTGCCGGTTTCGCATAATTTAGACGACTTTATCGCCGGCGCCGGGCTTTCGTCGTCGGCATAACCGTAGATCTGATCGATGCCGGTCGCGTTGAGGACGCGCTCGGTTTCGAATCGGGGCAAGATAAAAAACGGCTCGCGGCCGGTCGGGATAGCGCAAATCGCCGGCCTTTCGGATAACCCCATATTCAATCCGGTCAGGTAATAAAGGTTCCTGCCCGGAACCAACAGCACACAATCGATACCGGCGGATTTTGCCTCTTCAACCAGTCGATCGTAACGGGTTTTATTCAACACGGATCACCGGAGAGATTTTTTAAAACTTAAATGATAACCAATCCGGGCGGCCGGATTGGGAAATCGCATATATTATTTTCCGGTCTTTTCGCATTCCTTGGCGTAGGCGACCAGCTGGCGGCCCAAACGCCGATAACCGGCCTTTAAATACCATTTTCGAAGCCAAGAGGCGATGATCTTTTTGGTTTCGTCGGGGAATTTTTCGAATTCATCTTTAGCCAGTTTTGCCGCTTCATCCATACCGGCCATTATTTCTTCAGGCGTCTTTTTCACGGCCATGATTACCTCCTTAAACAATTCTCCCATGCCTTTATTTATCCCGAAACAAACTGGGATTATAAACCGAAAATTTTGCCGCCCCGTTTCTAAACCGGGACAAACCGCCATTATTTATATTATATATATATAATATAACCTGTCAAGGAGAGATCAAGGCGATCGGAGGCGAATTGAACGGATTAAGTCTTTTTAATCTTTTGATAGTAAAAGTAAATGCCGAGAAACACCATCGCCAGGAAAATGAACAGCAGGAAGTGAGGCGGTAATAGATGTTCGTGGTGGATATTGAACCAAAAAACATCGAAAAACACGAAGCCCATAAAAAACTGGATGAATGAAAAAAGGCCGACGATAAAATAGGTGATGTTCGGTTCCGAAGTCCGCCGCCGGACGACAAAGAACATCAGGATCGTCAATGCAAAAATGATGAACGCCGGGAGCATACTCATGAATATGAACGAGCTTTTCGGACTCCAGCTGTCGGCCACGCCTTGAAAGTTGAAATGGGTGGCGATATAGGGAGGCAGCGCGGGGTAAAGCAAGATGACACCGATCAGGTTCAAGGCGAAAATCGCGTTTGGCAGGAGAAGGACCCAAGGACTGGCGTAGCTGATATTTTCCGGGGCGGTCGGTTGGATCTTTTCCATAACCCCGGCAGCGCCATGGACAACCGTCGTGAGATGCGATTCGAATTGTACCGGGTTTTCTGGCGACAGGACCACGGTTCCTCGGCGGGTCTTGATCATGACGATCTGACGAAGGCGGGTCAAATAGCAGTTCATTTTGCCATAGTCGTGGGTGGTGAATAGGCCATAATAACCGAACAGGCCTCCGTTTCCGAATGCGCGCAACGGTTTTAAAGTCATAAAATTATCGACGATGAGGTAACTCTGGATCTCCCCGATCGGGACGACGGTCTTCTGTCCGATGATCTTTTCAATGACCAGGTTACCGCCCTCAAAGCGATAGCTTTTCACGCTGAAGAGGTAACAGCCAAGCACGATCCCCATTGAAAAAAGAGCAAAACCCCAACCCTGAGGGACCTTCAGGATGAACAATGCAGACATCGCGGTTAGTAAAACTGCGGTCAAAACGGTAATTATCGATGCAGGCCGGTCAAGCCGGGCGGGTTTAAACTCCATGGGATATACTAAATGATTATCCGGCTCTTGTCAATATCCCTGCCGATCGGCGGGCACCGGTTGACAATCCGGACAATAACGATATAATGACCAGTGCCTGAATTAATGGATCAAGAAACCAAAGACAAGATCAAAGAACTTTTCGGAGGTATTTCCGAACCGGTTCAGATCATTTATTTCACTTCCGAAAAAAATTGCCCTTATTGCCGGGACCAGCGGTTCCTCCTCGAGGAAGTCGTTCGATTGTCCAATAAAATTCAGCTCGTTGTTTATGATTTCGACAAGGACCGGGAACTGGTAAAACGTTATAAAATCGATAAAGTTCCGGCCACGGTCATCGCCGGTCAGAAAGAATACGGCATAAGATTTTTTGGCTTTTGCGCCGGTCACGAGTTCACCTCCCTCATCAATTCCCTCGTCCTGGTCGGCGGCGGCGAAACGGATTTGCCCCCGGATCTGCTGAAAATGGCCCAGGCGATCAAAACCCCCGTGCATCTCGAAGTCCTGGTCACATTGACCTGCCCTTATTGCCCGCAGGCGGTCTATGCCGCCCACCAGCTCGCGTTCGTGAACGAGAACATCACCGCGGACATGGTCGAATCTTCGGAATTCCCGGAATTGTCTAAAACCTACGATGTTTCGGGCGTGCCCAAGACCATGATCAACGGCCGCGCCGGGTTCACCGGCGCCTTGCCCGTGCAGTCCGTCTATCTGGAGGTCATCAAAACCATCGATCCGGAAGGTTTTGAGCGGATCGAACAGACGCTCCGTGAAACCCAGGGACACCGGCTCGTCGTTAAGGCCGACGAAAATACCGTCTACGATACGATCATCATTGGCGGCGGTCCGGCCGCCCTGTCGGCCGCGGTCTACGCGGCGCGCAAGGAAATGAAAATCCTGCTCGTCACCCGGGAATTAGGCGGCCAGATGACCTCGACCGCGGTCATCGACAATTATCTCGGCCTCCCCGGTGTCAGCGGACGGGAGCTTAAGGAACAATTCGTCTTTCACGCCGAGCAATATCCGATCGCCGAGCACCTGGGCGAGAAAGTCACCGAGCTTAAATTGGATGACGCCCTTTTCCAAGTCCTCGCCGGAGGCGATCGCCGGTTCAAGGCCCGTTCGATCATATATGCCGCGGGCAAGGATTACCGCAGGTTGGGCGTTCCCGGCGAGGATAAATTCATCGGCCACGGCATCGCATATTGCGCGACCTGCGACGCCCCTCTTTACAAGGGGAAAAGGGTCGCAGTCGTGGGCGGCGGCAACTCGGCTTTCACCGCGGTCCGGGAACTGGCCGGTTTCGCCCGGGAATTATTCCTCATCCACCGCCGGGACGAATTTCGTGCCGACGAATCGCTGGTCCGGGAAATAAAAGAAATAGCCCACGTCCGGTTCTATACCAACACGACGATCCAGGAATACCTCGGCGGTGAAAAACTGCAGTCGGTCCGTCTGCGCACGTCGGACGGTAAGCGGGAATTCGAGCTCGAAATCGACGCCGTCTTTCTCGAAGTCGGGCTCACGCCCAACACGGATCCGGTAAAAAACCTTTTGGAATTGAACTCGCGCGGCGAGATCCCGGTGAAAAAAGATAATTCGACATCGGTTCCGGGATTATACGCGGCGGGCGATTCGACCGACGTCGCGGACAAACAGATCATAATCGCCGCCGGCGAGGGCGCCAAGGCGGCGATCGGGGTATACAATTATCTGATCGCGAACAAGCTTTTTGAAAAGAAAGTTCCGGACGAAACCTGGGTTTGATCCGTGAAACAGACGGGTGATTTTTTAACCATCCCACCACCACCCGATCAAAGATAGTCCCCCTTGATTATCGAAAAACTATGTTTATAATAATATAAAAGGAGTCAATGTATGAAAAGAGCTCGAAAAAATTATTTGATCAATAAACCCTACCAATTGGGTTTTTCGTTTTTTCTTGTATTAATCATATTTATAATTGTTGTGATCGTGGTGCTTCTCACTCATTACCTGATGTTATCCACCGTTATCAACACAGTCAATCAGTCCGGCGCCATGCCCACCGCCAAGGAACTGGTCGATCTTTCCCTGAGACCTTTGCTCATTGTCATACCGATCGTGTTCATTCTGTTCGCGATCCTGCTGGTTTACCTGATATTTTTGACTCACCGCACCGCCGGACCGCTTCACCAGCTTAAAAACGCCATGAGTCGAGTGAGCAAAGGCGACTTCTCAGTCCGGATCAAATTCCGCAAAGCGGACGAAATCAAGGATATTGAAGACAGTTTCAACGAGATGGTGGATAATCTGAAAGCCCATCAGGAAAAAAGAAAGTAATCGCCGGCCTTTAAAAACGGTACATCGCTTCCAGTCCCCAATTTTTCCATGAGGTTAAATTATCGGAATCGACATAAAGATCGACGTTCAAACGTTTATCTAAATCGAATCCGATCCCGCATGTCCGGCTGAACCGGAAAATGTCGTAATGTGTTATATTGTAGACCACGTCTTTGGTCTCCGTGGAATTATTCTCATACATGGCTTTGATGCCCGCCCGGAGGCAAAATGACGGGGTCACGAAAAATTCACCGGCGATCGGCAGGACGACGCGAAGATTTGTGTGAATGACCATTGTTGTACCCGACCATTCATTGGTCGCATTACGACAGTACCGGCTTCCGAGGATGCCGGCGTAGATATAAAAATTATCCTGTGCGGTTCGGACCAAAGCCACTCCGATCATTTCACCATCTTCAAATGATCTGGTTCCGTAGAGGGAATCATAAGACAGGGCATCATAATAAAACGTATCGACGATGACATAGGATGTATCCGAATCGACATATTCGGTTCGATAGATATAATAGCTAAAATAATCCTCATAAGCCTGACCAGATTTCCGCGAACGCTGGAAGGAAAAACGGCCGAAGATCTTGACGTCCGCGATCGCCGGAAAATTCGTCCATACAAATCCCGCTCCACCCTTAATTAAATCGGTATTTTCAAGAAGCGATAATGAGTGTCGATTTTCGGAAGTGGTGATGTAATCAATTCGTACCGATCCGTTATGATTAATATCCTCATTGTAAGTATAATAATTATTGCCACTCCCGCCCGTATCCTGTTCGCTGCCAGTTCCGAAATTCAGCGTTAGATCGAGCGCGGATCCGCCCAGCGGAAGGTATTGGCTCAACGTTATATTCCAGGGAAAATTATTTATCGTCCAACAATAATTATCAAGTGAAGCTCTGTTACTAATGGTCGTATCCGAACCCGTCGTGTTCGTGTCCGCACAATAATCCGCGTTCATACCGCTATTTTTTGAATAGGGTCGGAGGATGGACAATTTTAAACCTAAAACTCCGCCATCCTTGATAAACGGGAAACACCAATAAAGGTTCCCGGCCGGACGGTTCTCAAAAGATGACGATATCCCCTTGGTTACTGATAAAAGGGCTATAGTCTGAGTACTGTCCGAGAATTGTTCCTGAATATAAGAACCATCTACGCCAAATCCCAGGTTGCGGATCATGGGATATGAAAACCATCCGATTTTAAACGGCGGTAAACCTGTCCAGCTCGAACTGCTCAAGGAACGAACATATAATTTCTTTCCTTCATCAAACGCGAGGTGCGATGGGAAGAGCTGGATATCGGTCGTAAAATCTTCGATCATGAATGCCAGATCCTCGCCCAGAGCCTTTATTCGATACGAAGGTTCGATACTATCCCCAATCTGCATGGTTAAAATAAAAAGAAACATCATTCCTACCTCCTTGTTTAACAAATGATTATAGCCTTTAATACATTATTCGTCAAGATTAGCAAAAAGAAAAGGCCTTCCCGATCGGGAAGGCCTTTTGGATATAACAATCTTTAACGGGACAGAGCAGCGATGAACGCGCCGATCTTTTCTGAGGTCGTATCCTTGCTCACTTCCATCGACTGGACTTCCATGGTCGCGACCGGCGCAAAGTCGACCAGTTCCCGGACGTCGGCAAAAGCCTTCTCCTGCCCCGCGCCGCCGGCCGTGCAGTAAAACGCGTATTTTTTTATCTTCGGCTTGTTCTCCGTGATCGCGGTCCGGAGCGGCGAAGCCATCCGGGAACCCCAGATCGGCGTTCCGAATATGATAAGGTCGTAGGCGGCCAAGTTCTTATCCAGCGGCTTTATCGCCGGGGTCTTTCCACGGGTGGCCTGGAAGCCACCCCGGATAAAGCCAAACAATCCCTTGTAACCTTTGAGGGGAACAATCTCCTCGATGTCGGCCTTAAGACCCTGGGCAATATTTTCCGCGACCTTCCGGCTCCTCCCGCTCCGCGTAAAATATAACACCAATATTTTCATTTATTATCTCCCGTTCTCCCCTACGTCCCTGTCCATTTTCATATTTCCCTGTTCCCTGTTACCTGCATCCTGTCACCTGACAATCACCGCGTCCCGGTCCTGGCCCACGCCGATATGACTTACTTTCAGTCCGGTATAATGTTCGATCATATTAACATATTCTTTAACTTCACCCGGGAGATCTTTGTAGTCACGGATCTTCGATATATCCGTCTTAAAGCCCGGCAGTTCTTCATAGACCGGGTCGAGTTTGTCCGCGATGAACGGGTCGAACTCCGGAGAGTTTGAATATCCGACCGCGATCTTGATCTTTTCCAGATCGGACAGGACATCGAGTTTGGTCAGGAATATCTCCTGGGCGCCGCTCAGGCGGGCCGTGTACTTGACTACGGTCGCGTCGAAAGCGCCGCAACGGCGGGGCCGACCCGTGGTCGCCCCGAATTCGCTGCCGGTATCGCGCAGATACTTACCCATATCCGCTTTATCCTCGGTCGGGAATGGACCCTGCCCGACACGCGTCGTATAGGCCTTGGCCACGCCAATCACCCGTCCGATCGCGGCGGGCGGGATGCCGAGTCCGATCGCAGCGCCGCCCGTGATCGTGTGGGATGAAGTTACGTAAGGGTATGTTCCGAAATCCACGTCCAGCAATACGCCCTGCGCGCCTTCGTATATGATCTTTTTATTTTTTTTGAAGGCCTCGGCCATGAAGAGCGGATCGTCGACGACCATGGGTTTCAATCTTTCGGCGTACTCCATGAACTTCTGGAATATTTCGTCGTCGGACAGTGGTTCGGCGTGGTATATGTCCATCAGGATAAGGTTCTTGCGGGAGATATTTGTTTTCAGCTTCGACTCGAATAGTTCCGGGGTCATGAGGTCGCCGATCCGGATCCCGTTACGGGCGTATTTGTCCTCGTAGGCGATACCGATACCTTTTTTGGTCGTGCCGATGCCGGATTTGCCTTCCTCCTTGATCTTGTCGATCAAAAGATGGTAAGGCATGACTAGGTGGCAGAACCGGGAAATTTTCACGAATTTTTCCACGTCCGGTTTTATTTTTCGGACCGCGTCCAGCTCCTCGAAGAAAATGACCGGGTCGAAAACGCAGCCCGCGCCCACGATCCCGACCACGTTATCATTGAGAATACCACAGGGGATCTGGTGAAACACTAATTTTTCCCCGCGATGGTACACGGTATGTCCGGCATTGGCGCCGCCCTGGAACCGGGCGTCGATATCGAAATCCTTGGCCAGGTAGTCGACAACCTTACCCTTGCCCTCGTCGCCCCATTGCAGACCGATTATTGCGATATTCATGGTTCTACCGTTTTGAATGCCTTCATTTTAAGTGCTTTTTATATTCTTCCAGGCGCGGTTTATAAAGCGGGAACTGCTGGCAGAGCGTCTTGACCTCGGCGCGAACCTGGTTGTAAACCGTTTCGTTACCCGCATTGGACAGGACCTGGTCGATCAGCGCGGCGATCTTCACCATTTCGGGTTCTTTCATGCCCCGGCTGGTCAGGGCCGGAGTACCGATCCGGATCCCCGAGGTGATCATGGGTTTTTCCGGGTCGTACGGGATCGTATTTTTGTTGACCGTGATCCCGGCCTTTTCCAGCTCTTCCTGGGCGATCTTGCCGGTCACCTTCTTGGGTCTCAGGTCGACCAGAAACAGGTGGGTATCGGTACCGCCCGAGACGATCCGGTAACCGTGTTTCGCGATCTCCCCGCTCATGGCTTGGGCGTTCTTCAATATCTGCTTCTGATATACCTTAAAATCTTCGGACATGGCGAGCTTAAAACAAACGGCTTTGGCCGCGATGATATGTTCGAGCGGGCCGCCCTGGTTGCCGGGGAATATGGACCGGTCGATGTCCTTGGCATACTTTTCCTTGCACAGGATCAAACCGCTGCGCGGCCCGCGCAGGGTCTTGTGGGTAGTGCTCGTCACCACGTCCGCGTAGGGCACGGGCGAAGGATGCAGGCCGGTCGCGACCAAACCCGCGATGTGGGCGATGTCCGCGACCAGGAACGCGCCGATCTCATCGCAGATCTCGCGGAATTTGTCGAAATCGATCGTTCGGGGATAGGCGCTGCCTCCGCACATGATCAAGCGCGGCCGATGCTCCAAAGCCATCTGCCGGAGCGTGGCGTAATCGACCATTTCGGTCTTCGGATCCACGCTGTACTGGACGACTTTGAAATATTTACCGGAAAAATTAACGGGATGGCCATGGGACAGATGTCCGCCGTGGGAAAGGTTCAAGCCGAATATCGTATCACCGGGATTGATCAGCGCCAGGTAGGTCCCAATGTTGGCTGATGTCCCCGAGTGGGGTTGGACGTTTGCGTGCTGGGCGCCGAACAGCTGTTTGGCGCGATCAATCGCGATCTGTTCCACCTGGTCGACGAACTCGCAGCCGCCGTAATAGCGTTTCCCCGGATATCCCTCGGCGTATTTGTTGGTCAGGACCGACCCCGCGGCTTCCAGAACGGCCTCGGTCACAAAGTTCTCCGAGGCGATGAGTTCGAGTCCCGACGCCTGGCGATCCGTCTCCTTATATATCATTTGGAAGATTTCCGGATCGACTTCGTAAAGATGTTTATTTAGCATTCCTTCCTCCATGCGCTTTAATTCTAACTATACTGTGTGAAAAGTCAATATATTCAAGCAGGAAGCATCGGACAAAAGGTAAGACAATTCTTCCTTATTGAATTTATCGCATTTCTCATTACAATGACCCATGCGCGCGCTGCTCGTGAACCCCTGGA
>Ga0315279_10002097_pt1 | contig 30951 bp, 34 predicted proteins | sample YL17G06_20_MG_FD_203694 | JGI IMG/M metagenome (GOLD analysis project Ga0315279, IMG submission 203694) | Sediment microbial communities from Yellowstone Lake, YNP, Wyoming, USA - YL17G06_20 | ecosystem: Environmental > Aquatic > Freshwater > Lake > Sediment | place: USA: Wyoming | collected...
ATCACCCCGCCACTCTGGAGAGATTATGAGAATGATAGCTCAGCTCGTAGGATGGCTATTCCCCATGCTCCTGCTTGGCTGCGTGCGGCATCAGGGCACAGCCGAGCTACTAACTTTAAAAGATTGGCATTGCTTGGCGCACAGTATATTTTAGGCGTAAGAAGTTAGTAGAGCGTGAAAAAAAGAAGTTTCAAACGGATAAACAAGAGGATACGAGCGAGAAGGACAAACTGATCAAGGCAAGAATCTTGAGACAAAAAGAAACGTCGATCGAGAATTTGAGCGAGACTTTTGACGTGAGTATCCAGCACATTTCAGAATTGGTTGATGCATTGATTTATGAAGGCCATTTAATAAATGTATCTCAAAATAACATTAAGCTTTTACAATCAATAGAGCCACCAGCGCCAATCAAAATAGATATAGCGCCATTTTACAACAGGTGGATAAAATTCGGGGCCATATCTGATACGCATTTGAATTCAAAATATCAGCGACTTGAAGTTTTAAATGCTTTGTATGATATATTTGAAAGAGAAGGTATAAAGAATGTGTTTCATGCAGGTAATATAATTGATGGCTTTTCACGATTAAATCAATTTGATGTTTTCAATTCTGGAGTTGATGAGCAGGTTGAATATTGTGTTCAAAACTATCCAAAGAAAAATGACATGATTACACATTTCATTACAGCAGATGAACACGAAGGTTGGTATGTTCAAAGAGAACATATCAATATCGGTAAACTCATAGAGCAAACTGCTCTTGAGAATAATAGGAACGATTTACATCATTTGGGATACATAGAGGCTGATGTGAAAATTTCAATCGGCAAAAGAGATACAGTTTTAAGACTATTTCATCCAGGAGGAGGCACAGCCTATGCCATTTCATATCTACCGCAAAAGATTATAGAGAGTTTAGAAGGCGGCAACAAGCCAGATTTTATGATAATAGGACACTCACATAAACACGAAACAGGAGAAGTAAGAAATGTGCCATATATACAAGCTGGTTGCACACAAGACCAGACGCCTTTTATGAGGAAAAGACACAATGAGGCGCATATCGGGGGTTATATTATTGAACTTGAAATCTCGGAAGAAGGTAATATTTACAGAATGAAATCAGAGTTTTTCAAATTTTACAACAAAGAGTTTTACGAAATAGAAAAGAAAACAACAGAGAGAACTGTTAAAAGCTGGGAATACCATTGGTAGGTAACAGTATTGTTACTTGTGTGAATAGTCTACTTTAGAGTAGACAACTCATAAGTATCTTAATGAGCCAAAGAAAGAATGGAGATATGGGTGGGAATAAAATATTTTTTTGTTTTAAACTTTTATATAAAATATATAAAAGGAGGCAATCATGGATAATAAAAAAATTGAGATTTCTGATAAAAGATTAGAAGAGATTACATTAAGCTCCCTTATAAATAAAATTCTGATGTTATACGTGATTAAAAAGGCTAATGAGATTCCTCCATTTTTAAAGGGTAAAATAAAATTTCAAAAATTATTTTTCTTATCGGAGCTTATGGTGGAACAAGAGAGAATACAAGCGCTTACCTTCGGATATTTCAGATATAATTGTGGACCGTTTAGTAAAAACTTACTTGAAACTTTTGAAGATATGGAAAAACATGGTTTTGCAAAAGGTAGACTTTCGGGGAATTTCGAATTAACCAAAGAAGGCAAATATTTGTTTGAAGTAATTGAGTCATCAGGTTTGTATAAAGCGAATTTAGATTCTATTAAAGTTATAGATGAAACTATTAATAAATATGGGAGTAAAGATGGAGTTGCCTTGATGAATATGGTATATAATATTGAAATTCCTCTTTGGAACGAAAGCACTCGCTCTGTAATCTATAAAGAAATTAAAGATATTAAGGCACATATAGATTTATTACCTTTCTATTTTGTAAACTATAAAAAGAAGTTCTCTATCTCAGAAGATTTAGCAGAAGATTTGTTATATGAGTTCTCTCTGACACCAGAAGATAGAGACTCTTTAATAAGAAAATCGTCAAAGACATTAGAGGAATTGTTTGCTTTGTAAAAGAAAAGTTAGGTTTTCCAAAAAATTCGAAGAAAGTATTGATGAAATCAAACGAAAAGACTCATCTTGGGTTGAACGGATCAAAGAAACAACTCGAAAAATAATAGAAGATCCAAAGGCTTTCGACAAATCTTTATCAGGTAAAATAAGCTATAAAGTTGAAAAATATGTTGCTAAAAATGGCTATAGGATTGAATATAGATTTTGTAGCTATTGCATTGCTAATAAACAAAAAAATATTGAGACCTGTGAAGATTGTGGCAAAGTTTTAAAAAACAGTAGTGAAGGAATATGGTTCTTTGATATATTTCGTAAAAATTTGGCAAATACTCAAAAAAAAGGGAATAAAATATATTAGCTAATTGGAAAGGTTTTAAGTAATTAATTTTCAAAGGAAGGTTAATCTACTAAATTTTGTCAATATCGTTGTTTTTTAGCTCCTTCCCGGTTATGCCAATAAAACTAAGATAACTATTATAAAAGTTTAGTTCCCATGTAGACCAGTTTAAATCTTCTTTTGCATAAATATTTCTATATTTGAAAACTCCTTCACCAATTTGCTTGATATTAGAAACATGTAAAGCATTTATAATTTCATGTAGTATTTTATTACCTTTATACGGACTCCATAGAATCTTAACTGTGAAGTCATTTGATAACGGTTTTTTATTCTCAAAATAAAATAATCCTTTTACAATTTTACCGATAATTCTGTCGATTCTTTTTCTATCACATGGGAAGGCAGGTCTTTTTCCTAGGTATATAGGCCCATGATATATATCAACAAATCGAAAGCTTTTATAAATCTCTTTCAGAACTTTCGAATTTTTTTGGAGACTCCTTTGAACTTTTTGATTCCATATTTTTTCTGCTGAACTACCAGGTTGATCACTTATTTTTGCAGACGCTAAAATAATTCTTGTATAATTTTCATCAGCCGAGAAACTCTCATTACAATCAAAACATGCTGGAACTGTTATTAAATTTTTTGGAACAGGTTTTGGGAAAAAACATTTTGGAGGAACATGATCTTTTGATGTTGTTGGCTTACCACAATAAATACAATTCTTTTTTTTAAATTTTGAACTCAATTTTGATTATTCCTCCTTTATCTATTACAATTTTATTCTACCAAACTTTTCTTTTTTGTGAAGTAAAAAATAATTTGTTTTTTGGGAATATGTATATTAAAATAAATATATAACGAAATTGCTAAGAAGAAAATGAAGAAATATAAATGGCGTTTATACGCTGATCATAACATAGAAAAAGAGTTGGTATATGATCTGCGCTCTTCTGGCTTTAATGTTTTATGGGTTATAGAAGATAAATATTTAGAACAACAAAAAGACGATTCTTTCCATTATCAAATGGCAAGGAAACTTAGAAGGTATTTACTTACCAAAGATAACGACTTCTGGGATGATCATATATATCCAATTCAGAATAGCCCTGGCGTAATAATTCTTGCTACTACTGATGTGTCTGTTTCGAAATATCTTCCAGTGATATTAAGGAACCTGATGAGAGATTATAATCCAGATATTGAGTCTGTATACTTATATGGCATAAAAATAAAAATTGGTGCAGAAGAGTTGATAATAAAGATGATAGATAGCGATACACAGAAGATATCTACGGAAAAATGGAATCTTAAGGATCTTATATGATTAAAAAATATTACTTAATGACGCAAAGATTGCTCAATATCTCTAATAAGTTGTATAGTTTCCCTACAATTTTGTATAATTACTTTGGCTTGTCTTATATTAATATACATCTTATTTTCATAGTCAGCTGTTTTTCTTGTTTTAAACAAGGTATTTAATCTATCCCCTACATCTATACATCTTATGTCTCCACCCTCTTTATATTCTTTAATGACATCACTTTGAGAATGCTCGCGGCTTATTTGTACTGCGAAGTATTTTTCAAGCAATGTGCGAGCTTTATGATAAACTGCATAATATGCCCTACTAACCATGGAACGTAATTTTGCTTCTTCTAGACCTGCTGGTATATTAGTGTCTGTGATTAAGCTTTCTGCAAGTTTCAAATAATCCATCCAGTCAAAATCTTGAGGCATAGCTTATTTAAAATTTACATCAATTATCATTTTAAGCTTATTATTTTTCATTAATACATTTAGCCACCAATCGTATCGAAGTTTATTTAATTGAGCTAGTGCCACATTTGGCTCCATGTCAACGAATATTGATAATACTAATGTTTTGTCTTCTTCCTCGGAATCCTTATGGATCTCAATTAACAGATCTTCAGAGCTTGTTGCAGGAAAATATTCCTTGATTTCTTCTTTTGCCTGTAATAATATCTGGACAAGAGAGATGTTTCCATTGAGAAAGTTGAATACTTCTACAGTGTTTTCTGTTTTATATTCTGTAAATATTTCGGAATTAACAATATCGTTTAGAAATTCAGCAATAGGTACTACAGTTTTAAGTAGCGAACTATCATTTTGGGATTCATTATTATGGGGGAAAATTTTATCTACAATTGCACCTAATGGTTCGATTATATTTGAAGATATTTTTTCAAAAGTATTTCCTTGCGTATTTTTATATTTAGCTTCAAGAACTCCAGTAGAAATCATACTTTCTCTCCTTTTGTTAAATTTTCAATAATAACTTGGGACTCATCATAAAGAAAAGCATACATATTAAGATAATCTGATATCTTAGTAATATTAGCTTTAGTAATTTCGAAATGGTAGTTAAAATTATGTTGGAATAAGTTTTCTTTTAACGGATCAATTATTAACTTTAGAAGGTATGGTTCCTTCTTTGCATATATAATACTCCCTAGATTTAACTGATAATTGATGAAAATATCTTGAAGATCTGTAAATTTGTTAATGCTTGTTTTAATTATATATTTTTCACCTTCTACTATTTCATATGTCCATATGAAATTCAAACCAACTGCTTTATAATTGAGATTTGGAAAAACATTTATGTACTTTAAAAGAATATTAGATATAGCCTTTACGGCTCCTTTATCTTTTTCTTTTGCATTGAGTTGAAGCCTTACTGGTTCTACTATCAGGGAGTAATGTTCTGATTCAAAGAAAGACACTGCCAATGTATTTAAAGCTTGCCGAGGATCTTCTGTTATTAGCCCATTATCCTTTAACCATTGTTGTGTAATGATTCCTGGATTGTGGTTTCCAAGTATTACTATATTTGCCAAATCTAAATTTTTTAATCCCAACTTTTGCCTCCTCTTTCTACATTACTTTATAACATTTCTTACTACTTCTTCAAATATATTGTACAATTTTATCCTATTTTACAAAAATTAAAGAATTTCCGTTTTTTCCTAAAAAATTGAATTTTTGTTACTTCTTTGACTTTTCAGGTTTTTTAACCTCTTTCCCTCTTTGAAGAAGCTTTACTTTAGGATGATATCGATTTCGATACTCAATAGCAGGATCTGTAAAACCAGACTTGCTATCATACTCTGTAATTTTTTTCTTATTTATCAGCCTTTGTAGCTCGGGTTTTGTTACTTTTGATTTTCTATCTTTTACTTCTCCCCTTTTATTTCCCCTTGTATAATCTTCAGTTCCAGGGCCTCCTTTATGTTTGCCTTTGTGTTCAATGGCTTTTCTTTTCTCATAGTTTATTCCTCTTTTAATGTCTTCTTTTCCCATACAAACCTCCTTTTTAAAACTCTCCTAAATTATACCAACTTTAAATTTTTATTCAATTGCTTGACTTTGAACAAAAATAGAAGATAATTTCATTATAATAAACCCTTAATATAAAAGGAGGTTCGTTCATGAAAGATATGTGGATATCAAAAAAGACTGGAATTAGAAGAAGAGGTACATCTGTTTCTGAATTAATATCCCTTTTTGAGAGTGGTATAACAGTCGAAGCAATTTGTGAACCTTTATACATTGTTGCAAAAAATTCTGAGGCAATTTATATTGCTAATCAATTAAGTGAAAAAGATTTTGATGTTGCTGGATTAGCAGAAAGCGAAGATAAGCCAGTAAATGGTTACGTTAGAAGATCTGATCTTAAAAAAGGGATTTGTAGAGACTATTTAATCAATTTTAGTGTAACCGATCTAATTTCTGAAGCAACACCACTTACTGATGTATTAACTGCATTACGTGATAGATCATATCTATTTATACTCGAAAACACCAATGTTAATGCTATAGTTACGCGTGCAGATTTGCAGAAACCAGCAGTCAGAATTCTTATTTTTGGACTAATTACCTTACTCGAAATGAATCTTTCTTATTTGATACGTAAAAATTACCTTAAGGAAAGTTGGCGCACAGAACTCTCTAAAGAAAGGTTAAATAAGGCATATGATCTTATGAAGAAGCGCGCGGAAAGGAATGAAGTACTGGATTTGATTGATTGCTTGGAGTTCTGTGATAAACGGGACTTAATCCTTAAAAATCAGGAGTGTTTAAATGTTTTTACTCCAGATTCAAAAAGCAAGATCGAGCGAAAGCTAAGAGCAATTGAAAATTTGCGCGACCTAGTTGCTCATGCTCAAGATCTTTGTTCTAGATCTTCTTGGGAGGAAGTTATTGATACAGTTTCAGATACTAAAGAAATGATTTTAAAGTGTGAAGGAGTCTGAGTAAGGAACTGCAACTGAAGCATACCTTGGTATATTTGCTGGTTATGCTAGCTGATTTTCCTTGTAAGTAAATGTTTTTATTTGAGTAAGCGAGGTAAAAAGGCGCATTAGAATTTGGTTCTTTTCCAAGGAATTTTTATATTCTTATTCTTTATTATAAATCCCCACTAACCAGGTAAATGCACAATATTCCACTCTTTGTGTGCAAGTACTATTTTTTATGCCCAGCTGCCGTGCATGAAAAAGAAGAATTTTAAGGAGTTTGATTCCTAAAAATAACAATATTGTTACCATACAGTGATGATATTTCTTAATTTTGTGTGGTAAAGTCCTTTTAAAAAGATACAAAGCCAAGTATAAATGAAAAGCTACTTCCTTTTAGATGGCTGATCATCTCCAAACTTATTTAAGGGGTTTAAAAGCCTTTCTAATTCTATGATTATGGGTAAAATGTCCCCTGTTTGGCGGAGGGGAGAGGATTCGAACCTCCGAGGCTCATCACCTGCCGCATTTCAAGTGCGGTGCCATCAACCACTCAGCCACCCCTCCACAAATTTACCTTGTTATTCTATCAATTCCCATGTATTTTTGCAATACCTTTGGGATAAGAACTGAACCATCACTTTGCTGATAGTTTTCAAGTATTGCTGCCATAGTTCTTCCAACGGCAAGGCCAGAGCCATTTAAAGTGTGCACAAAACCAATTTTTCCATCTTTAGTTCTATACCGAATATTTGCTCTTCTTGCCTGAAAATCTTCGAAATTACTGCAAGAAGAGACTTCAACATACTTATCCTGTGAAGGCATATAAGCTTCAGGGTCATATTTCATTGCCGCTGCAAAACCAAGGTCCCCTGTACACATCATTTTTATTTGATAAGACAACTCAAGTTCTCTGAGTACATCCTCTGCGTTATCAAGCAATTCTTTAAGATGTTCATAGGATTCTTCGGGTTTTACAAATCTGACCATTTCTACCTTGTTAAACTGATGAACTCTTATAATTCCTCTTGTATCTTTACCTGCCGCTCCAGCTTCTCTTCTAAAACAGGCAGTGAAAGCAACATATTTAATGGGGAGCTCTTCTTCATTCAGAATCTCGCCACTGTAAAGATTGGTTACTGGAACTTCCGCAGTTGGGTCAAGAAATAAATCATCAATCTCAATATGGTACATATCCTCTTCAAATTTTGGAAGCTGACCTGTTCCAGTCATAGAATTTCTGTTAATAAGAAAAGGTGGTAAAATTTCCCTATAGTTATGTTTTTCTACCTGCAAATCTATCATCCAGGATATCAAGCTTCTTTCAAGCTTTGCGCCAAGCCCTTTGAGAACATAAAACCTTGCTCCAGAAATCTTTGCTCCTCTTTTAAAATCAATAATGTCGAGATTTTCACCTATCTCCCAATGAGGCCTTGGAGTGAAATCGAATTTTTTCCTCTCTCCCCATTGTTTTACAACAATATTCTCTGACTCATCCTTTCCGCATAAAACAGAAGCGTGGGGCAGATTCGGAATTCTCAAAAGCAAATCATTATATTGCTCATTTATTGCTTTAAGTTTGCCCTCACCTTTGCTTATTTTTCTACCAATCTCTCTGACGTCTGCCTTTACATTTTCAACCTCTTCTCCACTAGAAATCATCTTTCCAATCTTTTCAGAAAGTTCATTTCGCAAATGTCTTAATTCATCAATTGATTTAACCAAATCTTTTCTTTCATTGTCAACTTTTATAAAATCATCTATGATAAAAGGGTCTGTGCCTTTCTTAGCTATACCTTCCTTAACAAAATCTGGTTTCTCTCTTATCAAGTTCGGATCAAGCATATATCCTCCTTAAGGGTTTATTTTTACCTCAATAAATTTTGAAGAAATTGCCAGAACATTTCCACTCTGATCTTGGATTTCTGCTTTAACATTAACTTCCCCTGGTAAATTCAAGATAAATTTGTACTGATATTCATTACCGTTTGTTGGGTGCGTCAAAGCTGCAATTGGCATATTATACACATAGAAAATCACCTTGTAGTTATCAAAATTTGAAATTTCTGTTACAACCGCGGTAATAGTTACCTGATCACCAACATTAAAATTATCTCTCTCTGTGATTAAACTAATTTGTGGGACTTCACCAATATTACCCTGTAAATATCTCGGGTCATATTCAGTTGGTTCTGTACCCTTGACATAAGTTTTCTCTATAACAAGATCTTCCGGGCAGTTTGGAGGAGCAAGCAATCCAGAGTCTCTAACAACTCTAACAGTTATAAAATCCGCTTCTTTTATGTCTTCTGGAGGAATAAAACCATCTAAAAAATCATAACGAATTATCGTCTTACCATCTGCTGGTAATTTCGAGACATATCCTGTATCATTATAAACTGCTTGACTAACTAATCCGTCATCAGGCTCCTGGAAATTATCTTTTGGGAAATACTTCATTGCTTCAAGCATGAATTGCTTCCAAATCATCGCAGGAAATCTTGAGCCTGAATTCAGCACATTTTCAAATTGAACTTCCTTTGAATCAGGCCCAACCCAAACGCTTGCAGATATATTAGGCGTATAACCATCAAACCAGGCATCAGTCCAATTATCAGTGCTGCCTGTTTTCCCTGCGGAAGGAAGTCCGCTTATTTTTGCATTGGAATGGAGGTCCATTACATAAGTAAATAATTTGTTCATTATATAAGCAGCCTGAGATGAAATTGCTCTGAAAGATTTATCAGTATATTGATAAAGAACCCTCCCGTCTGAAGAAAGAACCTTTTCCACGATATAGGTAGGGTGGTAAATGCCACCACTTCCAAGCGTAGCATAAGCATTAGCTATTTCTAACTGTTTTATTTCAAAACTTCCTATTGCAATGGAAGGATAGGGCATTAATGGAGTAGTTATTCCTAATTTCCTGGCAGTATAAATAACTCTATCCAGGCCGACTATTTGTGAAGTCATCGTAGCACAAACATTCGAGGATTCATTAAGTGCATCTCTTACGCTTAGCTTTCCGAAGTATTCCTTTGTCCATTCATGTGGAGTCCAGTTATCAACAGTATAAGGTTCAGAAAAAAGTTCAGAAGAAGGGGCAAGCGAACCAAACGATATTGCTGCGGTGTAATCAAATATCTTGAATGAAGAACCTGGTTGTTTAAGAGCAAGAGATCTATTGAACTTTGTATTTCCATAGTCTCTGCCGCCTATCATTGCAAGTATTGCCCCCGTATTAACATCAACAGCGGTTAAGCTTGCTTCTGGTTGTACAACACCCTTAGAGTCTTTTACTCCTTTTGGGAAAATATTATCTTTCTCGGCTTGCTCTAAAACCTTGTCAATTGCATGAGTCCCCGCTAATTGAAGCTCTGGTCTTATCGTAGTATAGATTTTTAAGCCTCCTGAGTAAAGTGATTTCCCTCCAAACTTATCGGCAACGACTTGCTTCACGTAATCAAGCGCATAATCCATATTGTCTTTCAAAGGCTGCTCTTCGGCTAATTCAAGTTTTTCGTCATAGGCAGTTTTTGCCTCATCATTAGTTATAATCTTTTCAACAACCATTTTATCAAGTACTTCTTTCTGAACTGATTTCGCAGCATCAAAATCAAAAAAGGGATTAATTGCTGACGGCGCCTGTAAAATGCCTGTAAGCATTGCAGATTGAGCAAGGTCTAAATCTGCAGCATGTACCCCGAAGAAAATTTCGGAAGCTGACTCAATCCCATATGCACCTGCACCAAAATAAACTTGATTTAAGTACATCTCGAGAATTTGATCCTTGGTAAACCTCTTTTCAAGCTGTATAGCAATAAGAGCTTCTCCTATTTTTCTTTTGGCACTAACTTCATTTGTAAGAAACATGCTTCTTGCGAGTTGTTGAGTTATTGTACTTGCACCTTGTGCAAGGCTAAAATGAGTTATATCAACCCATACAGCCCTTAATATTCCTCTAAAATCAAGGGCTCCATGCTCATAAAATCTTTTATCTTCTTGAGTAATTAATGCTTTCTTTAAAGAGTCAGCAATGTTATCAAGAGGTACATATATCCTATTTTCAAAAGCATAAACGTTAGTTATTAAATTTCCTTTATAATCAAAAATCTGCGATGCTTGATCTGGAGAATACGTCAAAACATCGACACTCGGTAAATCCTTCGATAAAGCATTAATGTAAAAAAACCCAGCAATAACTCCGAAAACAATAATTATTATAAGCAAAATCACAATTGTCTTCAATAATGCACCAAAAATTGATCTCTTTTTCTTTTTCACGTTTATTCACCTGCGTATTTGGTATTATACTTTAAAACTTAAAATACATAAAATTGGAATAGATGCAGTCGTGCTTAAAATTTCTGTTACGATAAAAACAGAGCAGGCTGTGAGGGATTATCATTATTAAAAATCTGTAACCTACTTTTCATTTCGCTTTTCATTAATCGTGCCTTTGAAAATTAGCACAAAGATAAGACCTATTAACCCCTCAATAAAAAGTAGAAATCTATAAATTGGAGGTAACTTAAAGCGACGCAAAATTAACAAACTTAGTAATCCACCTATAAACCACAACGAAAAAATTAGTATTATATATTTCACGGTTCACCCCCTATTAATCGATAGAATGGTGTATCTTCTTCGAGTCTTTAAAGCTAAAAACTGTTTTTAATAAAGTATTTGCCGCAAGCTCTCACTTTTAATTCTCCACTTGAGCTTCTAATTTCGCCTTTTGTTTCAATAATTTTGTGGTTAACATCCTCAATCCATCCTTTGGCTTGTAAATTTTCCATAACAAAGCACCGTTTTAAGTATCGAACATTCAACTCTACCGTATAAATGAGGATATTATTAATAATAACCGTGTTAGCCATAGCATCATCGAGAATTGCAGCTAATATGCCGCCGTGAATTATATCAGGATACCCTTCATATTCCTTTTCAAGCTTAAATTCTGTAATTACTGTGTTCTTTCCGATGTTTTTGAATTCAAGGTGGAGTGATTTTGGATTGTCACTTCCACATACAAAACAATAATTAGACCTTTCCATTCTAATCCGCTCTTTCAAGTGGGGCGTATCTTAAATCAAGTTTCTTGGTTCCTATTTTTAAGAAATTAATTACAGCATATGGTATTTCAGAGTCTAAATGCACTTCGATTACTTTGCCAATACCCCAAATTTTGTGTAATACATGATCTCCAGGATTCAAGCTAAAAGAAGAAGTAGTTCTCTCAGCTTTCACGAATTCAGAAATTCTAATCTCTTCCAAAAATCTTGATGGCTTAGTCGGACCAAAATATCCAAATTTGTTTCTCCGTAAAGCATAACTAAAAAATAAACTTTCTTTTGCTCTAGTAATACCAACATAACATAACCTTCGTTCTTCCTCAATATCTTTTTCGGATTCAAGAGAACGATAATGTGGTAAAAATCCTTCTTCAAGTCCCACAAGAAAAACTACGGGAAACTCAAGCCCCTTAGCAGAATGAAGGGTCATAAGAGAGATCCGGTTACCGCCTTTGGCTTCATCTATATCGGTTACAAGTGAGATTTGTGTTAAAAGACCTGCAAGAGTTGGTTTTTCTGATTCTTTAGAAAATTCGCTAACCATACTAATAAATTCTTTTACATTCTCAACTCTCGATTCACCTTCAATCTTGTCCTTTTCAAGTAAATATGAATAAAAATTTATTCTCGATACAATTTCTTCAACAAGCCACATTAAACTTCGACCTTTTGATTCTTTAATTAAATCGTTAATTATGTCGTAAAAGTTTTTCAAATTTTTCTTTGTTGATTCTGACACAGTTTCATCAATTAAAAAAGCAAGAGATTCAAAAAGCGAAATCACCTTTTCACGACTAATATCTTCAATTTTTGAAATTGTAACCTCTCCTATTTTTCGAGATGGGGTGTTAATAATGCGCCTGAAACTTATGTCATCATAAGGATTATTAATCATTGATAGATAAGCAATTATGTCTTTTATTTCTGCTCTGCTATAAAAACGCACTCCGCCAATAACCTGGTAGGGGATAACTTCATTAATAAGGTATTCTTCAAAAATTCTTGATTGTGCATTTGTTCTGTAAAGTATTGCAAAATCATTGTAACGTTTTCGATCGTTCTGAACCAGGTTTTCTATTTTCTTTACCACAAACCTTGCTTCATCTACCTCATCTAATGCTTCATAAAAATTTACCGATTCCGGAATTGTTCTATCACAAAAAAGCTGTTTATTGCTCCTGCTGCGGTTATGCTTAATAAGTCTATTGGCAGTATTCAAAATTTCTTGTGGCGACCTGTAATTCTGCTCAAGTTTTAAAATACGCAGGTCTTTAAAATCTTCCTGTATCAGATCAATAAACTCAACACTCGCGCCCCTGAACGAATAAATGCTTTGATCATCATCGCCAACTACGGTTAATCTCCTGTGAATTTTAGAAAGTAATTTGATAAGTTGATACTGCATCATATTTATGTCCTGATATTCATCGACAAGTAAATATTTAAATTTATTAGAATAATAGTAAGCGACATTTTCGTGCTCTTTAAGCAATTTGACCGTAAGGAATATAAGATCGTCAAAATCAAGAGAATTATTTAATTTTAAAAATGCTTCGTATCCGCTATAAACAGAAGAAACAACTTTTTCAATATATTCCCTCGCCTGTAATTTAAAATCTTCAGCATTTATAAAACTTGTTTTAGCTTGCGAAATATAATTTTTGACAGAAGATGGGGCAAGATACTTTGTATCTATATTAAGTCTTTTCATCACTTCTTTTATAGCACGCTCTGAGTCATCTTCGTCAAGAATTGTGAAATTACTTTTAAAACCGAGTAGATTTATATCTCTTCGTAACATTTTTGCACAAATAGAATGAAAAGTGCCAATCCAGAGACTTTTTATTTCATCACCAAGCAGACTTTCTGTCCTCTCCTTCATTTCATTGGCTGCCTTGTTTGTAAAAGTTACTGCAAGTATACGAGAAGGAGAAACCTTAAGAGCATCTATTAAATATGCAATTTTATAGGTTATTACCCTGGTTTTGCCCGAGCCAGCCCCTGCAAAAATTAGTAATGAAGAGCCATTATAAATTACTGCTTCTCTTTGTGCCTCATTCAATTCTTCTAAATAGTCTCTCAACCCTAAACCCCTGTAGCCGATTATAAGAGTGGAGAAATAATACCAAGCAAATACGAAGAATACAATAAAACAATTGGAACAATTATAATAATAGGTATAAAAAATATGCCCAGTGCAACTCTTCTGTTAACTTCAAAAACTTTTTCGATAGCCAAAATATAAAGCATAATTCCCCATATCAAAAACAAAACAGTAAATAAATAGGACATCCCAAAACCTAAAAAATTCATCATAAAAGTATTGATTAATTTGCTGATAAGAGAGGGAACAGACGCAAAAGTGAAGCTAATAAAAAGTGCAATTCCATCACTTCTCTTCGTGATAAATTCGCCTACAAGCGAGAAAATCCCTACAGTCAAAAAAGTAAAAATAAATGGTGAAATTATCAGGAGGACTGCAACCAAAGGTGAAAAGACATAGTTGGAAAAAATACTCGAAAATTCTTTTTGAAATTCCATAATAATAGCAGAATTCTCAGCTGCTTTCGACGATAATAAATACTCTAACGAAGCGTAAAATGAAAAGTAAGAAACTGCACCAAAAATAAAAAGATAAGTAACAGTTGCATATAGTGGCTTTCTCTCTCGTATGTGTTGAAAAGTTTCATTAGGTTTAGAAATAACCTTCCAAAAAAGCTTAAAAGTCTCAAACATATTTATTTACCGTATATAAGAAATACTCAATAAAATCTTCTGGAAAGTTCGTACATTCAATTCTCTTATTATTTTCCATTTTCATAATTCTCCTTTATGTATTCAATTAATCGCTTAATGCTTTTTTCAACTGTGGATTTGATAGTGCAGCCTGCGGCAGCTCTGTGCCCGCCCCCACCAAAATGTTCAGCAATTTCGCTTACATTAGTTCCTTTTTTTCCTCTAAGGCTTACCCTGACTTCGCTCTTCCTTGTTTCTTTAAAAAGGAGTGCAATCTTTGTTTCTCCGGTTCTTCTCAAAACATCTATGATTCTTTCTGTATCCTCCCCTACGGCCCCAGTTTCCTCAAAATCTTTGAGTGTAATAAAAGAATAAACTATTCCATTTTCTATAATAAGCCTCGAAAGAGCAATTCCAAGCATTTTAAGATGCCCGACTGTTTCTCTTTCGAAAATCATATCCGAAACAAAATCTGGTTTCGCGCCATAATCAAGTATTTTAGAAGCAGAGTCAAAAGCAAATTTATTCGTATTAGCGTAATGAAACGACCCTGTATCTGTGAGTAATCCCGTAAAAAGATCATTAGCGATGTCTTCGTTGATTGGAAATCCACATTTTTCAAGTATTCTGAGTATAAGTACTGTTGTGGATGGAGCGTTTCCATCTACTAAATTATAGGTTGCAAAATGACCGTTTGAAATATGGTGGTCTATATTTATAGTTATATTAAAAAGTTCAAGGTTTTTCTCTAAATCTTCTATTCTATTTGTGCCTGCTGCATCGAGCAAGATCCCAACTTCCATCTGATTTAAGGTATCCAGGTTTTTATTAATAAGGCCAAAGCCTTGGAGGAAATCAAACTTCAAAGGAACAGGCTCTGGAACATTAAATAGAACTTTTTTGCCTTTCAAAATAAGGGAACTACCAAGGGCTAAAACAGAGCCTATAGCATCACCATCTGCATTAACATGAGTAAAAAGTGCAAAGCTATTGTATTTTTTTAAAACAGTGCAAATATCATTGATGTTACTCATTTTTCTCTTCGATTTCCTTTTCAATGTCTTCAAGAATTTTCAACACTTTATCTCCCTTTTGAATTGAAAGGTCAAAATGAAAAGATAAAAGAGGAACCTTTCTCATCTCTCTAAGGCGAAAAGCAATATCCTTCTGAATTTTTTTTGAAACCCTTGATACGCTTTTTATGATTCCCTCTGCTTGATCCTCTTTGCCCAAAACAGTGTAAAACACCTTTGCATAGTGCAGATCATTGGAAACTTCCACATGAGTTACGAATACCTCTTTAAGCAAAGGATCATCGAAGTTTTTCAAATAAGTTGAAACTTCCCTTTCTATTGCAGATTGTACTCTTGACTTTCTAAGTTCGCTCATTTTTATAACCCTTCCTTATGTCCAAGATTGATAAAATTCCTAAAACTGCTAGAATTAAACTTGAAATTATTTCAAAACTGAAAGTTATTCCTGATATTAAAATTAATGAAAAAAGAAAAATAAAAAGACTAACAGCGCTTATTAAACGGATGTTTTCCAGAGAAAGAATTGAAACACTTAAAGATAGTAAAATTACACCGACAATATACCACGCATGAAGGCCAATCCCAAAGACAAGAGCAAGCCCAAGGCCAACAAGCAACAGTCCGGCGAAAATTTCTATTTGCTTGAAGTAATTCCTGACGGATTTAAAGACAGCAAAAAATTTATTTATTGCAAATGCGGTTAAGATAAATGGAATTCCTAAACCAAGAGAGTAAAAACTCAAAAGAAAAATTCCTTTACTCATTGTGTCGTAAGTACTCGCCTGAGTAAGAATGGCACCGAGTATTGGACCAACGCAGGGTGTCCACCCAAAGCTAAACGCAACTCCAAGAAGGAGTGCATTAAAAAAGGAAGGAGAGGTTTTTCTTACGTGAACTTTCTTTTCGTAATTAAGAAAATTTAGTCTTATTACTCCAGCTGTATGGATGCCAAACAAAATGATAATTATCCCTGCAACAAGGTCAAATATTTTCTTATTTCTTGCAAGTACTTTCCCAACTGCAGAGGCAGATGCTCCAAGAATTATAAATACAATTGAAAAACCAATAACAAAAGCAATTGAATTAACAATAATTCTTTTTGAATTTCTGTTTTCCTCTTTTAAATCTTCAAGAGAAACACCTGACACGTAAGAAATGTATGCAGGTATAAGAGGCAATACACATGGCGAAACAAAAGACAAAAACCCAGCAACAACCGCTGTTAAAATCGAAATACTGCTCATAACGCCTCCAAACTAAATTAACAATACTGAAAGTATACCAGTTAAAAATATTCCGTCAAAATTACCCCTTGCAAGCAAAAAAGCTACAAGGACAGTTATAAATGGTGGTAAAAAAAATGGAATAGCAATGCCTACACCTTTTACTGGTTTTGCAAACATGTGGCAGAAAACTGAAACTATGATTACTGAAATAATAGTTATCAAAATTTGTATAAAATGCCCCGAAACAAGCATCCTTATGAATTCGTATAATGATATTATTATAGGGATAAGTGCTCCACCAACATTAAGAGCTACAAGTATATCCTCTGAAATCACAACTAGCACCCTATAGCTCCCCCTGAAGAAGTTAACAACTCTTTCTTGAATTAAAGGCACCTTGGATTTTAATCTTTTTATAGGAATATTTATTGCACTACCAATAAGAGTAAAAAGAAAAAGTAAAAAACCAATTGCAGGGGAGAATCCAAGCCTCGCAAAGACTGCAACAATGCCTCCTGTATATAAAAAGACAAGGATTGACAATAGCAAAAACAAAAAGACTAAAAAAACTATAAACAAAGGGAAGCCAATTGGAATAAAATTATAATCTTTCTTCATTTCTTTCACTCATACATTATATTTAATTTATAAATTTTGTTACTTATTAATTAAAAATTATTTTTCATTTTTTTTTAAACTAGATATAATTTGGCAATGGGATATTTACCTAACTTTTTAATTTGGATGATATATATTGCCGTTTTTATATTTGGGCTTATAATTGGAAGTTTTTTAAACGTCGTTATTTACAGAGTTCCTAGGAATCAATCCATAATAAATCCACCTTCCCGTTGCCCCAAATGCAACACAAAATTAAAATGGTATGACATGATTCCTTTGCTAAGCTATATTATTTTAAAAGGGAAGTGCAGGTATTGTGGAACAAAAATTTCTTTTCAATACCCCTTAGTGGAGTTTCTTGCGGGTATAACTTTTGTTATTGTATTTCAAAAATTCGGATGGTCACTCCAATTTTTAAAATGGATTGTTTTTACAAGTCTCTTAATTTCAACTGGTTTAATAGACCTTTCAGGGGGCATTGTTCCAGATATTATTGTCCTACCGGGATTAATCCTGGGTGTCTTATTTTCAATATTCAGCGGCAAAACAGGTATGCTAGGATCAATATATGGTTTGACTACCATGGGTGCATTCTTCTTAATCGTAATCCTTTTATCAAGAGGGGGGATGGGCTGGGGAGATTTGACTTTTGGAGCAATGATTGGCTCATTTCTTGGTTTTCAGCTCAGTTTATTGACTCTTCTGCTCGCATTTGTCATTGGCGCTCTGACAGGACTGGCAGCTATAATCATTAAGAAAAAGGGGCGCAAAGACACTATTCCATTTGGCCCATTTTTATCTATAGCAGCATTTGTTGCATCAATTTATGGCTTTGAAATTTTAAAAATATATTTGAAATTTTTGCATTTTTCGTAAAATTAAAAAAAGGAGGTAAGTATGAGTGCATGGCTTGGTGGAAATAAAAAAACACCTGTAATCGGGGTAGATCTCGGCTCAGGTTTCATCAAAATGGCACAGTTCAAAGAGGAACAAAACTCTCTTAAGCTTGTAAATTTTGGTGTTCTATCTGTTCCAGAAGGCGCTATTGTAGAGGGAAGAGTGGAAAAAACTAAAGAGATAGTAGAAATTCTTAAAGAGCTTATATCCTTCCATTCTTTTATAGGAAATAGAATTGTCGCAAATGTATCAGGTCAACTTGTAGTTGTAAAAGAAATAATTATGGATGTGCTACCAGAAAATGAATTAGACGAAGCCGTTAAGTGGGAAATAGAAAAATTTCTTCCCTTCCCTGTGGATAAAGCAGCGTTTGACTATCAGATTTTAAACGAACTAATAGAGGAAGGCAGGGTAAATAAACTGAATATTCTCGTTGCATCCGCTCCGCTTGAAGTGGTCGAATTAACGGCTGAGCTTTTTAAAATGGCAAATTTAGATCCTGTAGCAGTTGAGGTTGAACCATTCTCTATTCTCAGGCTTCTTCGTTTTGACCCAGAATTTTCTTTTGAGAACGAAGTTCTTTTTCCAGTAATCAACATTGGCTACAATTACACATCAATTAACATGGTGGATAAAGGAATGGTGAGATTTTCAAGAACAATTCCTACCGGTGGAAGGAAAATTACCGACTCCATAGCAAGTGCTCTTGGCAAAAGCTTTGAAGAAGCAGAAGAAATAAAAATTAAAGAACTCGATCTTACAAAAGAAAGTCCATTAACAAAAGCCACCATGGCATTATTCGATGGACTCTCTCTTGAAATTAAGAGGTCTATTAATTTTTACTTCAATAAATTCAATGATGGAAAAACGATGGACACTGCAATACTTATTGAAGGTGGTTCTGCTAATATAAAGGGTATAGAAAAATATATTGAAACCTCTGTTGGATATGCTTCGGGTGTGAACAGATTATTTACAAATATTGCCAAATTCGACTCTAATTTATTCACTAAAGAATATTTATTCGAGATGGCACCCATGTTTTCTGTAGCAACTGGACTTGCATTGAGAGGACATACTTTAAAATCTGTAGCCAAAAAGAAAGTTCCTCAGGAACAAGCAGAAAGCGTTTTGGCTTATAAAAAGGGGTGAAAAATGTATAACATAGTTGATATCAATCTCCTTCCCGGCAAGAAAAGGAAGAGGATGTCGAAAGAGAATCGCCAAGTCATTACTATAGGCATTATGTTGCTACTTATTGTCGCCCTTTTTTATGGTGGATTAAAGTATCAATTATATACTAAAAATACACATTTAGAAGACGTGAATAACCAGATTGCTGCACTGAAGAGTGTTGAGGATACACTAAACCTGAGAAATCAACTTGGCGCAAGTGTGTTTTCCTATGAAAGCACGATTGAAAGACTCGCAATATCTCAAATAACCTGGAATAACGTCATAGCCCAATTAGGTAGCGCGATACCAAAGGAAACTTTTATAGAATCAATCATGGCAGATAGGACCAAGAATCTAATTACTATATCTGGCCATACTACTGACCTGCAAAAATTAGCCTGGACTGCAAATTCTATTAAATCTAATGAAAACTTCAAAGATGTTCAAGTTGTAAACTATACAATACCGCTTGGTGTTTCTAAAAATATAACGGGCGAACCAGAGTATGCAACCTTTGTTATCTCTTTTCAATGGAAGGAGATTAAAAAATGAAAGAACTAAATTTAAAGTTAACAAGGCCAATGATAAAGATAAAAGTTCTTTTAATGGTAGTTTTATATGCCATAATTATTCTCGCATTTTTTTGGTATGTAATAAAGCCGGATATTCAGAGATTGAACTCTTTAAATGATGAAATCTGGAAACAAGAAGAAAGATTGAATCTTTTATTAACGGCTCAGCAAAAAATAAACAGCATCCAGAATGATATTTCAAGTTTCAACGAAAGGATCGCTCAGCTTTCTTATATATTGCCATCTCAAAGCGATGAGTTCCTTTATGGCGAGGAAATCTTAATAATCGGCAAAAAAGACAATGTCAAGATAACACAATTGAATTTCCCTAAAACTGCACAAACTGGAACTCAAGGCAACAATGTTACTTTCAATGTTTCATTCGAAAGTCCAAAACTCAATAACGTTAAACTATTCTTAGACTCTTTGAAGTCTTTCCCGCAAATAACGGAATTAGACAATCTCAATATCAGTTATACAAAAGACACAAAAACCGGTGAAACAAAATACCTTGTTTCAATAAAAGGTATAATTAACCTATATCAAGGGAAGTGATGAAATGAAAGAAAAAGAACAAAAGAAAAAGACTAAACTGAATATTTCAAAAGGTACGATTATTACCATTTTAATAATTATTGCACTATTTGCCGTATGGAATTTTATCCTTATGCCAAAAATTTTCGAAACAAAGAAGGTCCATATGCCAGCAGAAATACCAACCGTCAAACGAGGAAATATTACTTTTATTAATGATGAAATCCAAAAAAGGCAAATGACAGTACCTACCCTTATTGCACCAGAAAATACTTTAGGCAAACCTAATCCATTTGAATAAAAAAGAAAAAAATGGATAGATTAAAAAGATTTTTTAAAATCATTACAAACAATAACATGGATGCTCTACTTGTGACTAGCATCCCCAATATAAGATACATTTCCAACTTTACAGGGGAAGAGGGGTTTTTACTCGGACTAAACGGAGAAGCTTATTTAATAGTTGATTCAAGATTTACTGATCAAGCAAAATCAGAGGCCACAAAAAACATAAATGTTATAGAATACAAGGGAAAGTTCCCTCCATTTTTACAACAAATGCTTGCCTCAAAGAAAGTTCACTGGCTCGGCATCGAAAAGGTAAGAATCAACTATTCTTTATATTCTTCCCTTGAATCAATTCCTTTCTTAAAAATTGTTCCTACAAATGACTTAGTTGAAGAAATGCGCATTATAAAAGACAAAGAAGAAATTGAAACTATGAAAAAGGCCTTTAAAGCATCCACAAAATCCTTTAATGATACACTTCCATTTATAAAAGAGGGGATATCAGAAAAAGACATTGCCGCAGAACTTGAGTATAGATTTAGAAAAAATGGTGGGGAAAAATCCTCTTTTGACACAATTGTGGCTTCAGGAAAAAGAGGTGCTTTTCCCCACGGAGTTGCATCCGATAAAAAAATAAAAGCAAATGAACCAATTGTTATTGATTTTGGTTTATTCTATCATGGATATGCCACAGATACGACAAGAACAATTATTTTAGGCAAACCAAAAAACAAATTTAAAAAGATATACGGAATTGTAAAGGACGCGCAGGCTCTCGGCAGAGAATCTGTTAAAAGCGGGGTTAAAGCGTCAAATGTTGATAAAATCGTTAGAGATTTTATAAAAGAGAAGGGTTTTGGAAATTATTTTACTCATGGTTTAGGTCACGGAGTAGGCCTTGAAATTCATGAAAACCCCTTTGTAAATGAAGGTTCCACCTTTACTCTTGAAGAAAATATGGTAATAACTATTGAGCCTGGCATCTACCTTCAGGGTAAATTTGGAACAAGGATAGAAGATACAACATTGGTTGAGAAGGAGGGTTGTTTTAACCTGACGGATATAACTCACGATTTGATAATCCTCTAAAAATCAGGGGATTTCTCGTTTAGTATTTGGCACCAAGTGAGAAGTTTTTCTAAAAATTAGGGAATTTTTATATCAGATTTATATAAAGATTGAAGTATCTCGTAATCAGTAAAATCTAATGTTAGCGGAGTAATAGCCACGAAGCCTTCTTTAACAGCTTCAGTATCTGTGTCATTTTGCTCTTCTGGCTTTAGCTTTCCCCCTATCCAGTAGTATTCTTTTCCAAAAGGATCTGCGCCTATTTTTACCCGTTCGACATATTCTCTTCGCCCTTGCCTTACAAACTTAAATCCTTTAATGTATTTCTCAGAAAGGTTTGGAAAATTCAAATTAAAATATACTTTTCCAGTTATTCCTTTATCTATAATTACTTTTATAAATAATGGAGCGAATTTCTCAACATATGAAAAATCAGGGTTTTCCAATGCATCTACAGAAAAAGCGAAAGAAAGAATGCCATTTATTGCTCCTTCACGAGCACCTGCAACTGTTCCTGAATAAATTATATCATAGCCAAGATTTGGGCCATTATTTATTCCTGAAACAACAATGTCCATTTTTTCAGAAATAAGTTCATCAATTGCAAGAAGAACGCAATCAGCCGGAGTTCCTGAAACCCGAAGCGATACCTTTTCTCCAATATTAATCGGGTACTTCTCAACTCTCAAAGGCTTATGTAAAGTAGTTGCATGGCTTCCAGCACTTTGAGGATTCTTAGGAGCCACAATATAAACATCGCCGAGACTTATCATCGAAGATGCAAGTATTTTAATGCCTTCTGCTTCAATACCATCGTCATTTGTTACAAGTATTCTCATTTTTACCTCTTTAAATTTAGTTAAATAATGATATAATTTTATAGGTTTTTTTCAAGGAGGTCCAATGGAATTTAACAGACCAATTTGGGTAGAAGTAGATGCAGCAAAGCTAAGAAACAACCTGAATCATGTTAAAAAAATTGTAGGAAATAAAAAAATTATAGGAGTCGTTAAAGCAGATGCATACGGCCATGGGGCAAAAGAAGTTGCAAAAATTCTAGAGCAAGAAGGAATATACGCAGTTGCAGTTGCTTCACTCGAAGAAGCTCTAAATTTAAGAGAGAGTAAAATTAAAATACCGGTTTTAACGCTTGGCTATATTTATCCTAAAACTCTTGACATTGCAGCAAAGAACAACATTTCAGTAACTATGTTTGATAAAAATTTTATAAAAAGATTAAAAGAATATAAAGGAAAAGAAATATTAAACATACATATCAATGTTGATACCGGGATGGGAAGGCTTGGCTTATTTCCATCAGAAGTAGGCAAATCTGTTGAGGAAATTAAAAAACTTAAAAATATCAATATTGAAGGCATATATACACACTTTGCAACAGCCGATTCAGATCTTACCTATGCAAAAGAGCAGCTGAACCTCTTTAAGAATGTGCTGGATAGCCTTAAAAAAGAAAGGCTTTTACCAAGATTGATTCACGCAGCAAATAGCGCAGGCATTTTAAATATGAAGGAGGCTTTTTTTAATGCTGTTAGACCAGGTATTTTGCTATACGGATTATCTCCGTTTAATGACAGAGAAATAGAATTCGAGCCAGTTATGAGCTTCAAAGCAAGAATAATTTTTTCAAGAAACATGCCTAAGGGGAAAGGGATAAGTTATGGAAAAATTTTTATAACAAAAAAAGAATCTTTACTTGCTACAATTCCCGTTGGATATGCCGATGGTCTTTCGAAGAATTTATCAAACAAAGGTGAAGTTCTTGTAAAAGGAAAAAGGGCAAAAATTGTAGGAAATATAACAATGGACCTCACAGTGATAGATGTAACAGATTTTCCTTACATACATCCAGGTAACGAAGTTGTAATAATTGGCAAGCAGGGCGAAGAAGAGATTACAGCATCAGAAATTGCAAAGAAAGCAGATACAATAAATTATGAAATAGTAACAAGGATAGGCAAAAGAGTAAAAAGGGTGTATAAAAATTGAAATTTTTGATAAAATATATAAATATAATTTATATACTAAATTAGGAGGCAATGAAAATGGAAATTAACATTACTTCAAAAGGTTTAGACATTTTGCCAGAGCATCTTGAAAAAGAAGTAACAGAGAAATTAAATAAACTTAAAAGATATTTTAATAATGTTCAAAAAGCGTCGGTTGCTTTAACCAAGCAAAGAGGACAATATACAGCTGAAACGACTTTATATGTTGCGGGACGTTTGATTAGAGCAGTTGGAAAAGGTAGTTTACTTGATAGTGCTTTGAATAAAAATTTAAGCAAATTAAAGACTCAAGTCCAAAAATATAATGAACACTTTAAGAGTCCAAGGTATAAAACCAAAACTATTGAGGCAAATTTAGTTGAGGAAACTCCAAAAATAGTTAAAGTAAAGACTTTCACAATAAAGCCCATGAGCGTAGAGGAGGCAATACTTCAGCTTGAACTACTTGACCATGATTTCTTTATTTTCAAAGAGGAAGCTACCGATGAATACAATGTAATTTACAAAAGAAAAGACGGAAATTATGGTCTTATTAAACCACAAGGTTAAAGTTTTGGTATGCTTTTAGATATTTTTGACCCGGTAAAGAGAAACCTAAAAAAGTACTGGGAAATAGTAAATGTTGTAAATTCATTTGAAGAACAAATAAGCAAACTTTCTGATTTTGAATTAAAGACAAAAACTGTTGAATTCAAAGAAAGGCTCTCGAAAGGAGAGGAAGATCAATCAATTCTCCCCGAAACATTTGCAGTTGTTAGAGAAGTTGCAAAACGAACAGTTAATATGAGGCCCTTTGATGTTCAAATCCTTGGTGCCATTGTTCTGTATAATGGCGGTATTGCAGAAATGAAAACAGGCGAGGGAAAAACACTTGTTGCAACTATGCCTCTTTATCTTAATGCGCTTCAGGGCAAGGGTGGCCATCTTGTAACTGTAAATGATTACCTTGCAAAAAGGGACAGCGAATGGATGGGCCCTATATATTCATTTCTTGGGCTTACTGTCGGTTTAATTCAACACGATTCATCTTATGAAGATAGACGGCAGGCTTATAATAGCGATGTAACATATGGAACGAATAATGAATTCGGATTCGATTATTTAAGAGATCATATGGCACTCGGCCCTGAACAAATAGTTCAGAAAGAACTTTATTACGCAATTGTAGATGAAGTTGATAGCATACTGGTAGATGAAGCAAGGACCCCTCTTATAATTTCAGGACCATCCGAAGAATCAACTTCTATGTACTATACTGCAAAAAAAGTTGCGGACAATCTAATTGAAGGAGTTGATTTTGAGGGAGATGAAAAAATGAAAACAATTGACCCGAAAGAGGAGGGTATGCACAAAATAGAAAAAATGCTTCATAACGATAATCTTTACGATGAAAAATTTACTGAAGAAGAGATGGTAAATGTTGATGCAATTCAAACCTTGAGAGAACAAAATCAAAAAATGAGAGCCCATATAAATCAGGCGCTTAAAGCAAGGCAATACTTTAATAAGGATGTTGACTACATCGTAAAGGATGGTGAAGTAATAATCGTTGACGAATTTACTGGTCGATTAATGTTTGGAAGAAGATACAGTGATGGCCTCCATCAGGCGATAGAAGCAAAGGAAGGACTTGCAGTTAAAAGTGAAAGCCAGACACTCGCTACAATTACTTTCCAGAACTACTTCAGGCTGTATAAAAAACTTGCAGGTATGACTGGTACAGCCTTAACTGAAAAAGATGAATTTAAAGAAATATATAATCTCGATGTTTATGCAATCCCCACCAATGAGCCTGTTATAAGAAACGATCGCCCCGATGTTGTGTTTAAAACGGAGAGTGCGAAATTCAGAGCAATAGTTAAAAAAATAAAAGAATTGTACGTAAAAGGCGAACCTGTGTTGGTTGGAACGAGATCCGTAGAAAAATCTGAAAGAATATCCACAATGCTTAAAAAAGAAGGTATACCACATAACGTTCTCAATGCAAAATATCACGAAAAAGAAGCTATGATAATAAAAGATGCAGGCCAATATAAAATGGTTACAATTGCAACAAACATGGCAGGAAGAGGTGTTGATATAAAACTTGGTTCCGGAATCACTAACCTTGACGGTCTTTTTATTCTTGCTACAGAAAGACACGAGGCAAGAAGAATAGACAATCAATTAAGAGGAAGATCTGGAAGACAGGGAGACCCGGGAGAATCTCAATTTTATGTATCTCTTGAGGATGACTTGATGAGAATTTTTGGTGGTGATACCATAAAAAGGGTATTAACAACTTTAAAAATAAGTGAGGATGAGCCAATTGAACATCCTCTGCTTTCAAGGACAATTGAAGGAGCACAGAAAAAGGTAGAAGCTTATAACTTTAGCATTCGCAAAAACCTTCTTGATTATGATAACGTGCTTGAGAAGCAAAGAGAACTTATATATAGTGAAAGAGATAAAATATTCAGACAAGAATCTGTTAAAAATGAAGTAATAGAGATGCTTAAGGATGTTATTGAAAAAATATTCTTAGCTCACTATCCTGAAAACGAGGAAATTGAAGAACAAAACATAATAGAATTAGAAAATGCATTAAGTCAAGTATTTAACAGAAAAATAAAATTTGATATTAATTCAATCTCAAATTCATCAAAAGAGCATATTTTGAATGATGTATTAGAAAATGCGATTAAAATATACGAAGAAAAAGAGCAGTACATTGGCACGGAATTGATGAGGAAAGTGGAAAAGTATGTACTGCTTCGTATGATCGACTCTAATTGGAAAGATCATCTATATGCAATGGATGACCTTAAAGAAGGGATCGGCTTAAGAGCATATGGACAACAGGATCCATTAATGGCTTATCAAGTAGAAGGCCACGATTTATTCGACAATATGATGGCAAGGATAGAAGAGGACACTGTAAAAACTATTCTACGAATAGAAATCCAAAAAGAAGAAACTAAACAAAACAAAAAAGAAGAGGAAAAACCAAAGGAAAACAATCAAGAAACCTCTATATCAAAAGAAGAAAGGCAAAAGAGGAGACAACTCGAGAAGAAGCTAAAAAAGAAGAGGAAATTATGATCTCTGATGAAGTAAAAAGAGATATTGAAAAGATTATTTTTAGAATTAACAAATCTTTAGATTATGACTGGCTAAAAGAAAAACAAGATATTCTAAAAGCTGTTGAAGTTGACTATTCCTCTGAAAATTTCTGGAAAAGAGAAGACGCAAAAGAAAAAATAAAGTTACTTTCATTTACTAAAAAAGAGATAGGAAAGTTTAACGAAATTAAAAAGCTTAAAGAAGATATCGAAGCAATGAGAGAATTATATGAAGAGACAAGCGAAATAATGGATGTAGAGGCCGCAAAAATTGTTAAAGATGCAGAAAAAAAAGTTAAGAGTTTGGAAATTGAGAGATACCTTTCCGATCCTTATGATGATTTAAATGCTTTCTTATCTTTTTCTTCTGGAGCCGGAGGAGTTGATGCTCAGGATTGGACTGAGATGCTTCTAAAAATGTATTTAAAATGGGCTGAGAGAAAAAATTTTGAAACAAGGTTACTCGATGAAGCAATAGGAGAAGAAGCTGGCATAAAAAGTGCAACAGTTCATGTAAAAGGAGAATTTGCATACGGCTTTTTAAAAGTGGAGGCAGGAGTTCACAGGCTTGTGAGAATTTCTCCTTTCGATGCAAATAAAAGAAGACATACTTCATTTGCACTCGTAGAGGTTATTCCGGAACTTGCAGAAATTGAAGATATAGAAATTGATGAAAAAGATTTAAGAATTGACATTTTCAGAGCAAGCGGACATGGAGGGCAGAATGTGCAAAAAGTAGAGACTGCGGTTAGAATTACTCATATTCCAACTGGGATCACTTCAGAATGTCAGGATGAGCGCTCCCAGTCTCAAAATAAATTGATGGCAATGAAAGTTCTAAAATCAAGGCTATTGGTACTTGCAAAGAAAAAGAAAAATGAAACCATCAAGGAAATCAAAGGAGAATTTAAATCAGCAGAGTGGGGCAACGAAATAAGATCTTACGTATTACAACCCTATCAACTTGTCAAAGACCATAGAACAAATTATGAAACTGGTAGGATTGGAAACGTTTTAGAGGGAGAAATTGATGAATTCATCTGGGCATACCTCAAAAATCAAAAATAAGAAACAAGCCCTCAAAAGTATCATAATTAATTCACTTGGCATATTTGTTGGCTCTCTTATTTATGCGCTTGGTATAAATATTTTCATACAACCAAATCATATTGCACCAGGGGGGTTCATAGGAATTTCAATCATCATTAACCATTTTGCACCAATTCTTAAAATTGGTATCCTATTAATCATCATGAATATCCCATTGCTTATAGTAGGATGGAGAAGGTTGGGCATTAAATTTCTCTTTGGCACCATAGTGGGGACTATACTCTCTTCAATTTTGATAGATATAACCTTGCCATTTGCACCTCAAATAAAAACAGAGCCAATCCTGGGAGCTATTTATGGCGGGTTTTTAATGGGAGCAGGTATTGGCATTATATTTAGGTTTTTTGGTTCTACAGGGGGAACCGACCTTCTTGCTCAAATTGTATACGATTATACCGGCCTTCCTTTCGGACAGAGCTTAATGTTCATTGATGTTTCAATAATAATACTCGCCGGCGTATTCTTTAAAAGCGTGAGTATCCCTCTGTACTCAATAATTGCTGCATTAATAAGTAATTATGCAATTGACATAGCACAAGAGGGTTTTAGATTCTATAAAACAGTATTAATAATTACAAAAGAGCCTGATAAAATTAAAGAGGCTGTATTAAATGAGATGGAAAGAGGTATTACAGAGTTAAAAGCAAAAGGAGCTTACACTGGCGAAGATAAAACAGTTCTAATGGTCGCCATACCTCATACTGAAATCTCAAAAATTAAAAAACTTGCAGTTGAAATAGATCCAGAAAGTTTTATAATAATCGGAGATGCATCAGAAATAATAGGACAAGGATTCAAATCGCCTAAGGAGAGAATATGATAGAAATAAGAGACCTTGAGAAAATTTACCCAAACGGCACAACTGCTCTCACAAAAATAAATTTAACAATAGAAAAAGGCGAGTTTGTTTACGTTGTTGGAGAATCAGGTGCAGGGAAAACTACACTCTTAAAGATTTTGCATGGAGAAGAATGCTCTACAACTGGATACATAAAATACTTGGGTAAAGATATAAGAAACATACCTTCACATACTCTAAAAAGAAGGATAAGTTTTTCTTACCAGGATTTTATGCTAATCGAAGACAGAACTGTATTTGAAAACATAACTCTGCCATTACAATTTATCGGGGAAAGTCTTCGAAGTTTAGCAAGCAAATCTTTCACAATCCTTGAAGCTATGAAATTAAAAGATAAAATGTATAAACTCGTAAAAGAACTCTCAGGGGGCGAGAAACAAAGGATATCAATTGCACGAGCAATAATAGCCAATCCTGAAGTAATTCTATTAGACGAACCTTTCGGGAATCTTGATAAGGAAACTGCAGGAAAAATGATGCCTTACATAGAAGCTTTGAACGAAAAAGGTACAACGATTATAATGGCAACACACCACATGTTGGAAGAAAATTCTACTCCAAAAAGAATAATAAAATTAAAGAAAGGCAGGATAATAAACAAAGAATATGTTTAGATTTTTCTATTTACTAAGACAAACAATGCTTTTATTTAAAGAGAGTAAAAAGATTATTTTTATTACAATTGTTTTCCTCACAATAGGCATAGTTACCCTCGGTTCGACGTATATTATTGGTACAAAACTCTTTCAAAGTTCACTTTCTGCGACAAATAAACTAAACATCACTGCATTTTTTTCCTTAGATACCACTCCTCAAGAAATAGCCAATACAACAGAGGAGATTAAATCAATTGATGGAGTAAAATCTGTTTCTCTGATAACAAGCGAGCAAGCAAAACAAGATTTTTTAAATGTTTTTCCACAATACAAAGATATAATGAATTCTCTCAAAAGAAATCCATTACCATATACGATTAAGGTAGAAATAAACGATCTTTCCTCGGGTGAAAGAATTAAGGATCTCATAAAAGATTTCCCAAATATCGATTCCGTTGTTTTTTCAGCAGATACTGCAAAGAAACTAAATAACCTTGTAAAACTCCTATGGACATTATTCGTGTCAATTTTGATTGTAGTAATTGCAGAGTTCATATTTATTGTACAAAGTTCCACTTCTTTTCTTATTGACTTCAGGAAAACCGAGATAAAGGTTTTGAACCTTATAGGCGCCGACAAGGGTTTTATCGAATTTCCCTTCCTAATTTTATTTTCTATGTTCTCTATTATTGCCTGGGCAATATCAATTTTAATACTACAAAAAATTAATATATGGAGCGATTCAATAGTGCAAAGTTTATTGCCCTTTTCGAACGTTTATTTTTCTGTAAACACTTTTAATGTATTCTTGTCCTTGCTTGCATTTTCACTTGTCCTGAGCATCATTGGAAGCCTTTTACCATTGAGGAGAGTAAGTTGAAGAAAATAACAATCTTTCTTATAATTATTTCGTTTTTTTCGCTGTTTTTTGTGAAACAACCTGCTCTTTCAGGGCTCGATGAAGAAAAAAAGAAGCTTGAACAGTACAAAACTGAACTTGAGAAAGTTAAATCTACCATTAAAGAAATAACAACATCTTCTCAGGAAATAACCAGTCTAATAAACGGCCTTGATGGTGAAATAAATATAGTTACAGGTAACATAAATTACGCAGAAAATAAAATTTCAGCTCTTGAGAATGAAATATCACAAAAAGAAACCCAAATAAAATCAAGAGAAAATGAAATAAATTTGAGAGAGGGAGAACTTGAAGAACTACTGAATCTATCTTATAAACTTTCGCAAGTTTCCACAATGGAGCTGCTATATGAAGGAAGCGAACCAGCAATTGTTCAGCAAAGAATCTCTTACATTTCTTATATATCTTCATATAGTAATTCATTGATGGGACAAGCTCAAAAG
>Ga0315279_10002098_pt1 | contig 30948 bp, 19 predicted proteins | sample YL17G06_20_MG_FD_203694 | JGI IMG/M metagenome (GOLD analysis project Ga0315279, IMG submission 203694) | Sediment microbial communities from Yellowstone Lake, YNP, Wyoming, USA - YL17G06_20 | ecosystem: Environmental > Aquatic > Freshwater > Lake > Sediment | place: USA: Wyoming | collected...
ATTCTGGGGCCGTTCGCCGCCGCCTTCCTCCTCGTCATCCGAAATCTGCAGGCCATGCCCCTGCGCCTCCAAATGCGGCCGTACTACCGGTTGGCCCTGCCGTCCTTTCTGGTTGTGATTTTCCTGATTTTAAAATTCTTCGGAGATTATCTCGCCGCAATGAAGCGGATGAACTGAATCATTTATTTTCGTTCTTTCTTTCATTCTTGACATCGATCAGCATCCGATAATACCCTTTTCAAAAGCATCATTAATTCCGACCTCGGCCAGAGGTTAAATTCCAGGCCTGGCAAAAGGGAAAGCGTATGCCCTCCATGAAGACGATAGCGGCTTCATGAGCATCAAACGCTACAGCTACGAAATCAAATGATCGAAATGATCGGCCCGGCTCAAAGTTCGAAACGGTAAGAGAATTTCAGCAGGAAGATATTCTTGCCCGGGGCCCGGACCACCTGGTCCAGATCGTCCCAGAAACGGATATCGGAGAAGACGGCCGTATCCGCCCGCTTCTGGGTCCAGACGAAATAGAGCATCGAGCCGGGGCGGTATTCCCAGCGCAGGACGATCGTGCCGCGCATGGAACGCAAGCCGAAATCGGGGTCGGCGAATGAAAACGGAAGGGCCGGGCCGGGACCGTCCGGATCAACCGTGTAGCGCGCTCCGTCGTAGCTGATCGTCGAACCGTTCTTCCCATAGACGTCGAAGCGGAAGGTGCGGACGGCGTCCAATTCCTTGAATAGGCGATAGTCGCCCGTGCCGATAGAGGGCTGGAGATAGGCCTGCAGGCTGAGCGTGGGCGAAAACGTCCAGTTCAGGCGGATTTCGATGGGCAGGGTCTTTTGGATGATGTCGGCCAGGACATAGCGGATGCCGAGGGTGGCCGTTTTGAGCGGATCGGCGACTTTGGTCACCCACTCCCCCTGGGAATAACGCCAGGTGTAGCTCGGCCCCACAGACAGGCTGAAATTGGGGCTCGGCTTCCAGGTCAGGGCCGCGCTGACCGTCCAGTTGTAAGCCCCGTCCGGATGAGTGCGGTACTGGCCGGTGACTTTGGCGATCAGCGGCTTGCGGTCGTCGCTGGAAAGCTCGCCGTTGATGGTGGCGCCCGAAGGATAATAGGCCAGCGGTCCGCCGCGCGTCAGCCAATGGCTGAGCTTGGGCGGCTGGTAGTCCAGGTGGAGGGTGGTCGTCCAATAGTTCAGGAACTGGCCTTCGCCGTCCAGATAGATGTACTCGTCGCTGCGGTTGCCGCCGAAATCGTAATTCCGATAGTAAGTCGCCGTGGCGATCCAACGCCGGAAGACCGGCCCCGGATGAAACGTCTGATAGCCCAACTGGACATGCCCGTTGAAGACGTCCCCGCGGGTGTGATAGCCAAGGTCGTTGGCCTCGAACCCGGGGGACATGGCGCTCAAGGCGGCGTCGAAAACCAGATTCCCTTGCTGCTTGTTGAGGTACAGGCGGCCGGCCCAGCCCGAAAGCGAGGTCGCGGTGGGATCGACATGGGCATAATCGATGTCCGGGCGCTGGAAGTAATGGAGTGAAGACATCTGGAGCCGGGTCATGGCCGCCTCCGCTCCCGTAACCAGCGTTCCGCCGGCCCAGCCGGACAGCGCCCAGGTTTTGTTCTTATCCAAAAACGTCCAGCCGTCCGCGGCCAGAGCGAAGGCGTTGCGCACGAGCGAGTCGGCCAGGGCCGTGCCCGCCTTCAGGTCGCGCAGGACGGCCGTGCCGATGAAACCCAAGCCGCTGCGGCCGTCAGCGAATTCCTTCAATCCGCGTATGGCGCCGTAGTAGGTGAACGGTTCGACTTCGGCTTGGGAGCGCACGCCGGCCACGTCGATTTCGGCGCACTCGCTCTGCGTCAGGGCGCTGACGACGCCGATGGAGAAACCCTGGCCGATCTTGCCGGTCACCTTGGCCGCGCCCAGGATGGTCGTCCAATCGGGCATGTCCACCGAGCCCGGCCCGGAGTATCGGCCCTGGGGAGTCCGGCCGATGCGCCGGCTGTAGAAGAAGATCGGGTCGGTCCAGCCGTAGGATTTGTAGACGTTGGGGCCGCCCCGGCCGAAATCGAAGATGCTCGACCCTTCGATGAAGAAGGGCCGCTTCTCCTGGTAATAGGTCTCCTGGTCGCTGATGTTGATGACCGCCGGATCGACTTCGACCTGGCCGAAATCGGGGTTCACGGTCAAGTCCAGGGTCAGGTTGCTGCGGAGGCCGGCCTTGAAATCGAAGCCCGCGTTGGTCGTCCACTCCCTTCCCGTGCGGAAGGGATTGCCCCGCACCGCCGGCTGGACGTCCGCCCCGCCGGTCGCGAAAGGCGAGACCTCCAGGCGGCGGCCGCTGTCGATGCCGCGGACGCCGACAAGGTCGGCGAAACGGGAGACCATCCCGCTCTCCTCCTTGGGATGCCAGGCCAGATAGGTCTGTTCGTTCTTGCGCTTGATGATGCGCAGGAAGTTGACGCCCCAGGTGTAAGCGTCCCGGCTCTTGAAGCGGAGCTGGTGGAACGGAATGCGCATCTCGACCGTCCAGCCTTTCTCGTCGACGCGGGCGGCGCTGTCCCAGATCCCGTCCCAGGTTGGGTCGGTCTGTTCGTCGTTGAAGAACGTCCCGTCGGTGATCGAACCGGCCGGATTGACGGCGAAGTAGTAGCCGCTGCGGCGGTCCAGGTAGGGGTCGATGCCGAAATAGATCCAATCGGATTCCGTCATCTCGTCGCGCCGCCCGAGGCGGGAGACGATAAGGTCGGGCCGCGCATCGGCCATGCGCGCGGCGACATAAAGAGCATCCTTGTCGAAGGCGATCCAGACGGTCGTCGGCTCCGTCTCCGGGGCGCCGTCGTCGGGATCGGATTGGAGGAAGCCGCCCGTGCCGGCAATTTTCCAGACGGGCTCATCCAGGACCCCGTCGATTTTGATCGGCCCGCCGGCCGGAAGGGCGGTGATGGTCTTGCGTGCAGGCGCCACGGCGGTAGGGGCCCCAGGCTTCGCCTGGGGATCCGCTTCCGCCGTACTCGCGAGCGTATTAAAACCGCGAGCGAGTGCCGCGGCCCGCCCGGCTTGTGAAATTTCCGCAAAAGCCGAAGAAGCCGCAACGATGACGATGACCGCGCCGGCCCAGGCGAGGAGCAGGAAAAAGCAAGGACGGCGCGGAAATTTATCCCTTATAGAAAACGCCATGGCGCGACCTTCCCAGCACTATAGCCACCGCCGTGGGGGGCTGTCAATCGAATCCGGACGGATCCGGAATGCTCTCCCCCTCTTGCACCTCTCCGGCGGGGGTGCTAATCTAGGAGCGATCCGGGAACAGCCATTCTCGAGGAGTTCAAAATGAGCGACGTTGGATACAAATGCCCCCACTGCGGCAAGCAGATCGTGGCCCCGAAAGAAAAGCCCGCCCCCGTATGCTGCGGGGCTCCGATGAAGGCCGAGCCCCTGCCCTATTGCACCAAAGTGCCTAACGCCGAGATGGACCGCGAAATCGACGCGGACGAGCCGTGCGCCGACGGCACCCAGCCGAAGAAAAGCTGAATCGCCGCGCGTTGGACCTCATCCGGACGATCGTTCTTTCGTGTCCGCCGGGGGGGAACTTTTTTCCCTTTGAATACGTCTTGTCAAGGGACGAGCCTTTGCGGCGGAAGTGGCCCCCCGGGCAAAGCCCGGGGCCCCGCCCGCCGTAGAATGGACGTTGTTTTTTGCCTGAAATCGACGATTGCCGGAGTGAAGGAGCATCGCCACCATGACATTCATGAAGACCCTGACATTTCTCCTGGCCCTGGGCTCGGCCGCGGTCCAGGCCCAAAGCCTGGACCTCCCCTCGAAGCGCTGGGGCCTGAGCATCGGCAATTCCAAGGAATTCACCGGCTTGCGCTTTAATTTCCGGGACAGCCAGGTCAAATCCATCGACGGGGTCAACATCACCCTCTGGCAGCCGCGCAAGGACAATGAAGAGGCCGTCATTACCGGCCTTTCGTTCGGGACGATTCCGGGCGGCGGGCGCCTGCGCGGCGTTCAGATCGGCCTGCTGGGCATCGCCGGGGCACGCTCGATCACCGGCGTCTCCCTGGCCGGGCTCGGCATGGGCGCCGGCGACGATCTCGTCGGGATCAACATAGCCGGCGTGGGCATGGGCGCGGGCAAGAGCATGGAAGGCTTCAACATCGCCGGCATCGGGCTCGGAGCCGGGGAGAACCTCTCGGGCGTCAACTTCGCCGGGATCGGCATGGGCGCGGGCAAGGACATGGAAGGCATCAATATCGCTGGGATCGGTCTCGGCGCGAGCGACAACCTGGTCGGCATCAACATCGCCGGCTTGGGCGCCGGGGCGGGCAAGAACATGACCGGCTTGAACATCGCCGGCATCGGGATGGGGGCCGGGGAAAACCTCTCCGGCATCAACATCTCCGGGCTCGGCCTGGGCGCGGGCAAAGTCCTGGGCGGAGTGACCATCGCCGGCCTGGCCGCCGGGTCCGAAGAGATCCGCGGACTGACCATCGCCGGCGGGGCCGTCGGCGGCAAGATCCTCAAGGGCCTGCAGGTAGCCGGCGGCGTGGTCCACGTGATCAAGGACGGATCGTTTTACGGCTGCGCCGTGAGCCCGTTCAATTACATCCGCGGCAGCCAGACCGGGGTTGCCTTCGGGATCGTCAATTACGCCTGGACGGTCAAGGGCGTCCAGATTGGCCTCGTCAACATCGTCCGCGACAACCCGGCCGGCCTGAAGGTCCTGCCGGTCTTCAACACCAGCTTCTGAGCCGCAGGGGGCCCGGTGGCACGCCGGCGCCAAATGCGGTAAGCTGAGCGCATGCCCCAGACCCGCGACGTCGCCGTGATCGGCGGAGGGGCGGCCGGCCTGGCCGCCGCGATCGGAGCCGCCCGCCGGGGGGCCTCGGTCGTGGTGGCCGAGCGCCTCCCCAAGCCGGGCAAGAAGATCCTCGTCACCGGGGGCGGCCGCTGCAACCTGTCTAACGAGCGTTTCGCCGCCGCGGACTTCACCTCGACCGACACGGCGCTTGTCGCTTCGGTCTTCGCCCGCATCGGCCCGGCGGAAATCCTGAGTTTCTTCCATGAGTTAGGGCTGGAGACGGTCTCGGACGGCGGACGCATCTACCCATCCACCGGGCAGGCCGCGTCCGTGCTGAAGGTCCTGCTTCTGGAAATCGCGCGGCTCGGCGTCGCCGTGGAGCTCGATTTCGAGGCTGCGGCCGCCGACGGCCGTCACGGCGGGTTCGTTCTGTCTTCCCGGGACGGCCGGACGATTGAAGCCCGCCGGATTGTCATGGCCGGCGGCGGCCGGTCATATCCCGCCTTGGGCTCCAACGGCAGCGGCCACGAGCTGGCCCGGAAAATGGGCCATCGCATAGTCCATCCGGTCCCCAGCGCCGTTCCACTCCTGGTCAAGGACCGCCTCTGCCATGCCCTGCAGGGCCAGCGCATACGGGCCCGCGCCTCGGCCCTGGTCGGAGAGAAGATCGTCCGGGAAGCCGACGGCGAGCTCCTCTTCACCGCCTACGGTCTGTCCGGCACCGCCGTCCTGGACGTCAGCGAGAGCCTATCCATCGCCCTGAACCGCGATGGCCGGTCGGACACCGTTCTGGCCGCGGATCTAGTCCCCTTCATGACGAGTGAGCGATTGGCCGGGGAGATCGGGCGGCGGATACAGGCCGGATGGGCGGAGTCCGATTGGCTTTCGGGGATCCTGCCCGAGAAATTCGCCGTCCTGGCGCGTTCGCTCCCAGCCCCCGCGAATGGTCCCGATACGGCGGCGGCGTTGGCTGCCGCGCTCAAGGACAAGCGGTTCGCCGTTCACGGCACGCGCGGCTGGAACGAGGCCGAGTTCACGGCCGGCGGCGTCGATGCCCGGGAGATCGAGCGGGAGACGCTCGAATCGAAACTCTGCCGGGGCCTCCATTTGGCCGGAGAAATCCTGGACGTCCAGGGCCCGCGGGGCGGGTACAATCTGGCCTGGGCCTGGGCCTCCGGCCTGGCCGCGGGCGAGGCGGCGGGGACGCGGCGATGAAAATCTTCCTGACCGGCGGATCGGGCTTCATCGGGAGCCGGCTGGCGTCGGCGCTGGCCGGGAGGGGCGACGAAGTCGCCGTTCTAACCCGGTCGGCCAAAGGCCGTACGGCCGGGCCGGGGATATCCTTCATCGAAGGCGATCCCCTGAGGCCGGGAGATTGGCAACGGGGCGCCGCCGCGGCGGACGCCGTCATCAACCTGGCCGGCGCCTCGATCTTCGGACGCTGGACCCGGCGGCGCAAGCGGGCCATCTTGGAAAGCCGGACGTCAACTACGGAAAACGTCGTCTCCGCCTTGGCCGGGCGCAGGACCGGAAAGCGCGGCGTCCTGATCAACGCTTCGGCGGTGGGCTACTACGGCTTTCGCGGCGATGAGGATGTCGACGAGAGCGCGGCGCGCGGCGGCGACTTCCTGGCCGGCATCACCGCCGCCTGGGAAGATGCGGCCGGCAAGGCGGCCGGCCCGGCCTGCCGCGTCGTCCTGGCCCGCTTCGGGCTCGTCCTCGGCGGACGCGGCGGGGTCCTGGGCAAGATGCTCCCCATGGCCCGGCTGGGGTTGGGCGGCCCATTAGGCAGCGGCCGGCAATGGTTTCCCTGGATCCACATCGACGATCTCGTCGGGGCCCTGCTTTTCCTGCTGGACCGGGACGGCCTCGAGGGCCCGTTCAACGTCTGCGCCCCGAATCCCGTCCGGAACCGTGACTTAGCCCGGGCCCTGGGCCGCGCCGTCCATCGTCCGGCTATAATGCGCATGCCGGGATTTATTATCCGCCTGGTTCTGGGCGAATTCGGGACGGTCATCCTGCGCGGCCAGAAGGTTTCTCCCCGACGCCTGCTCGAAGCGGGCTATCCGTTCCGCCATCCGAACCTGGCCGGGGCCCTGGAAGACCTTCTCGGGCGCTGAGCGGCCGTCGAGGACGCTGGCCCTCTCCTCTCTTGTCGGGCTCATTCTCCTGGCACTCGTCGACGCCCATTTCCTGGCCCGTTTCCACTATCGCGACGCGGTCCGCAACGGACCCGGTTTCCTGGTGAAACGGCTCCAAGCCCGCCCCCCCATCCTTCGTCAACCCCATCACGCCCGCTTCGAGGACACCCTCGAACGGATGCGCGACAACGCCGGACTCCCGTGGGTCAAGCCGTACATTTCGCCCCACTCCTCGATCGATGCCGTGGCCTTCGTCGAGACGGACGGGACGCCCGCCTTGGCCGTGACCGAATCCCTTCCGACCGGCCTCGCTCCTGCGGAAATTGAGGCCGTTTCGGCCCAAGCCCAGGCCCGGAACGCGGCGGAACCCGCGGTTCCTCGAACCTATGCCCTTCTTTGCTTCGCCCCGGAGGCTTCTCTCCCGAGGAACCGGGGCCGGATCGCCGAATGGCCGGGCTCCCGGCCGTCGATTCTTGAGCGGCTTCGCGCCTTGGCGCCTCTGACTGGAGAGGAGCCGGCCATTGCCGGGAACGGCCCAATCATGATTTAATCATTCCGCCATGCCAAAACGCCTTCCCCAGATTTCCCGTGTCCTTCCCCTGTTGGGCCTCGTCCTCTTAGCCGCGGCGGGGTCCGGCGACTGTCAAAAAACACCCGCTCCCCGTTTCGACGGCCAACGGGCCTTCCGCGACGTCGAGACCCAGATGAAGATGGGGCCGCGGACGGTCGGCAGCCCGGCCCACGCCCGGCTCGTGGACTGGATGGTTGAGGAGCTCAAGAGCGCCGGATGGACGGTGGAGATCCAGGAAACGCCCTACAATGGGATCAAGATCCGCAATGTCGCCGGCAAGCGCGGCCGGGGCAACCCTTGGATCATTCTGGGCGCCCATTTCGATTCGCGCCTGTGGGCGGACCAGGACCCGGACCGGAGCCGGCGCCGCCGGCCCGTGCCCGGAGCCAACGACGCCGCTTCCGGAGTGGCCGTCCTGCTCGAATTGGCCCGGGTTCTGCCCAAGGAACTGGACAAGCGGATCGAGCTGGTCATGCTGGACGCGGAGGACAACGGCGAGATCCCCGGCTGGAACTGGTGCCTGGGCTCGGAGATCTACGCTTCCCGCCTGACGGGGAAGCCCGACGCCGTCGTCATCATCGACATGATCGGCGACGCCGACCTGAACATCTACCGGGAGCGCGCCTCCGACCAGGGGCTGACGAGCGAGATCTTCCGGACCGCCGCCCGATTGAAGGTCCCCCAGTTCATCGACAAGCTGAAATACGAGATCGACGACGACCACATCCCCTTCCTGCGGCGGGGCGTCCGGGCCGCCGACCTGATCGACTTCGATTATCCGTACTGGCACACAACAGCAGACACGGCCGACAAAGTCTCGGCGGCCAGCCTGCAGGCGGTCGGCGAGGTCCTGCTGGCCTGGCTGACGGACGGCCGCTGACCGCGCGGCGGGAGGCCCGCCTCGAATTGACTTCCTTTGAACCGGGATGATAACCTGCTTTCATGCCGGCGAGGGAATGTTCGCCATCCTGCCCCACGATCCGAACCGGACTGTGGCTGAAAATCTTGTGCGCAGGGCTGCTCGGAGCAGCCCTCCCGGGTTCGTCGCGGGCCCAGATGAGCATGACCCCGTACTTCACCGCGATCAACGCTTCGCTCGAAAAGAGTGCCCTGATGGTGATGGTCCTGCCGGATTTCCAGCTGGCCCGATTCGGAGGCAATTTCTTCTCGGGAATGCTCATGGTCGAATACGGTCTCGCCTCGCGCTTGACGGTCGGCGTCATGGTCGAGGGCCAAAAAATCGGCGGCCTGCCCGTCACTTATGGCGGCCTGCGGTTCAACGCGTATTTCCATCTGTTCCGGGACGACCGGTGGCTGAACCTGACCCTGTACGGCGAATACGAGAACCTGAATGGGGCGGCACTGTATAAGATGGAGGTCGCGGGTTTCGGCCCCGAAGATCTGATGGAGCCGCTGGCCATCGCCCGGCATACCGCGGTCCGCACTTTCGAGCAGCGGGTGATTGTCTATCGCGACTGGGGGCGCTTGAATGCGACATTCAATTTCATCCGGGAAACCGCCCTCCAAGCGCCCTATGGAAGCGATTATGGATACGCGTTAGGCGTATTTATCAAGCCCTCCGGGATGACCGGATCGATGGCCGGGATGGACGACATGCCCGCGCCGCCGGCGCTTTCCTTGAGCCGGATGGGTTACGGCCTGGAAATGATCGGAGCGCTGGGGAATAACCGGCGGTTTGGATTGTTCTGGAATGAGGAGCAGCATTACCTGGGCACCGTTCTCACCTATGATGTTTCTTCCCGCTGTTCGGTCCGTGTCGAAACCGCATTCGGCCTCTCGGACGTCAGCGACCCTTTCGTCCTGCGGCTCGGGGTGGGGTATATGTTCGGGCCGTTCGTTTCCCAAGCCGTACGATAGGCCCCTAGGTGTTGGCGATTCCTCCCGAGAGGCGACATGCGCATGATGGATTTGGCGGGATCCTACTGCGGGCGAGGCGCGCCGGAATCGTCTGATTCCGCCTTATTCTTTCCGAAGTTTTAATATTCGGCAGGCTCCCCGATAACAATCGCTTTCCGGGTCGCCAAGGAGACGCAGTGTGTTCGGCGGAAGACGGTTCCAGGAGACGCGCGTTTTCGCCGTGATCACATGAAACAGCCCGTTTCTCATCATGACCGCGATATTGGCGAAATCGGCCTCGCCGGGCCGGCGATACGGCGCGGGCTGAAGGTCCCTCCCCCGGCGAAGCGCCTCCCGGGCCATGACCATTTCGGCCAGGGCCGCGCTCGAGGGAATCGGATGGTCGAACCGGGATGCGGTCACCGGACGGAAATCCTCGGCCCGCGACTCCACCCAGCTCTCCCCGTTTTTGAACGATCCTAAATGCTCGGTCAGCGCCTCCAACGGCTTCAGCCAGCTTTCGTCATTTTCGTAAAGCATGGAAACCGCCAGAAGCAGGGCTGCAGCATCGAACAGGAAGGCATTTTTTCGGACGTGCCCGTGAGATAAGGAATGGGCGAGAGCCCCGCCGTCCCAAAATAAGTCCCAGAGCCGGTGCGCGAGCCGGTCCGCTTTCTTCTCCAACTCCACCCTGTTCAAGAGCCGCCCGGCCTGGATCAGCGAGACGGCGGTCAAGGCGTTCAGCCCGCATAGGATCTTATCGTCCGCCGCCGGCTGGGGACGCCGCAGGCGGATGGCCAGAAGCTTCTTTTCGATCTCCGGAAGGGGGGCGTCTGTCTTTCGAATCAAATGGATCAAGCCCTCGAAGTTGCCCCCGCGTTCGATCCGGTAAACGCCCTGGAAGGCGGCGAATTCTTCGGATGTGAGCGCCTCCGCGAGATCGTCGTAACGCCAAAGGTACGTCCCTCCCTCGACGTGCAGGGTGTCGGCATCGTAGGCCGCAATGAACAAGCCGTCCCGCTCGAATGTCTCCTCCAAACAGCGAATGAGGCCCTCGGCCATGGACTTGTCGGCCGCCTTCCGGAAAACGCGGAAGGCCAAAGCATAGGCCCAGAGGGCCATGGCTTGGTCATAGAGCATCTTCTCGAAATGGGGGACCGTCCAGGCGCGGTCGACGCAATAGCGGAAGATCCCTCCTTGGAGATGGTCGTGGAGCCCGCCCCGGCGCATGGCCTCGAGGGTGAGGTTGCAGGCCCGGCTCGCGCCCGAGTGTTCCTCCACGCAGAGGCGGTAGAGGAGGTAAAGGAGGATCGAGTGGGGAGGAAATTTCGCCCCGCTTCCCAGTCCTCCATGGCCGTGATCGAAAAAGGACACCAGGGTCTCGACTCCCGGGTCGTCTCCGGCCAAATCCGGACTCTCTTCAGCCGAGCGGAAGGGAAATTCCCTTCCTCCTTCTTCTTGGAAGTACCCATTCACCGCCTGGGCGATTTCGAGGAAAGATTTCATCCGAGGATTCGGATGGGCGGGTGCGTAAGTGAGGGCGAAAAAAGGATCGAGACGCGGCGTCAGGAACGCATTGAGCGGCCAACCCCCGCTCCCCTTTTGGGCGGTCTGGTAACGCATCAAGTCCTGATCGATGTCCGGCCGCTCGTCCCGGTCGACTTTGATGCAGATGAAGTGCCGGTTCATGTAATCCGCCGTGGCCTGGTCCGAAAAGGCTTCGGAGGCCATCACGTGGCACCAATGGCAGGCGGCGTAGCCGACCGAGACAAAGAGGGGGATGTTCCGGCGGACGGATTCTTCGACGACCGCCGAACTCCATTCCTGCCACCAGATCGGATTCTCGGCATGCTGGCGAAGATAAAGCGAGTCCGCCCGGTCGAGGTTGTTGCGGCGAAAATCGATCATGAGTCTGTCCGCCGGAATTATAGTTCGTTTTCCCGCCGAATTGCTAAAGCGGACACAGCCGACAAGGTTTCGGCGGCCAGCCTGCAGGCGGTCGGCGACGTCCTGTTGGCCTGGCTGACGGACGGCCGCTGATCTCCCAGCCGAATATTTTCCCTGATTGTTCCCGAGCGCATAGGGGGAGGTCCGGTGGCCATCGTCGTGACAAACATTGCCGTTGGTTAATGCGACGAAGCGAAGAACTCGATGTGGCGCCAACGCGGTTGCGGTGCTGGGTACCACGGGCTTCATCCCCCAGACACGGAATCTCTTGACGGGACCGTCGGCCGAACATAAGATGGAAGGCAAAGAAGGGAAGATATCTCAGTTCCGCAGATCGTTTCCCCGTTAGAACCGTCCGGCATCCTTCCCTTGCTCACGAAGACACGGGAGGATCCATGAAAAAAAGATGTTTTCTGATCGTCTTGCTCGTAGCGGCCTTATTCATTCCGGCCTCCTCTCAGATCGTGATCAAGGAGGAAGCCCGGGCCTTGGCCATGGACTCGATTATAGCCAAATACAAGGCCCTGGGCGCCTTGCCCCTCAAAGAGCGATGCCTTCAAACCTCGGCCTTCATGAAGACAATCAAAGAGATCGCCGACTCGGGAATCACCGAGGACGGCAACGTCTGGGCCCTCTTCAAGGACGGCGTGCCCTACGAGATATTCGGCAACATGCAGGCTCTGCCGCCGTCCAAGACGGAAGGATCGTCCTGGTTTCCGGTATCGCCGTCCGACTTCCGCGGACCGCGCCTCGACCCCGAGAGCGACACGGAAGCGCGCCCTTTCCCGGCCGCCTGGCGGACTTCGGAGACTTTCCCCCGGCCTAGCGGCGGCCAAGACGTTCTTCAGGGGAACGACCTGCCGGTTTCGACGCGCGCCCGCGTGGCCATGGCGCTCGGCAACGCTTTTAAGGACGTGACCGAAACAATCCGCCGCCAGCTGAAGATAGGCGGCTACAACTGCGTCCCGGGAGCGGATGCCTCGGTTGAAACATTGAAGAACCTCCAGGGCGACGGCGTCTTTTTCCTGCAGGCGCACGGCGGCGACGGGGAGGTCCATGATCCCAAGACAAATTCCCGGGTCATCGAGTACATCCTTTCAACCTCCAGCCTTTGGTCCGTGGAGCAATCCAACAAATATGCCAGGCAGAACATGTTCAAGGACGGCTTGTTGGGCGTCTGCGAGGCCGTCGCGGACCGGGATCCGGCCACCCAACAATTGATCGACAAACGCTACTTTACGATCACAACGCGGTTCATCAAAAAATACTGGATGTTCGCGGAAAACAGCTTCGTCTTCATTGACGCCTGCAACTCGATCCGACTGAAAGAAACAATGACCTCCGCCGAGGTGGGGGTCTCGGTTTACGGCGGCTATATTTCGACCGCCAATGACTATTGCCTGGATTCCGTTCTTTTTCTTTTCGACCGGATGCTGGGCGCAAACGAGATCACGCCCCGCGAAGAGATCGCCCCCCAGCGGCCTTTCGATTACCACAGCATCGCCCTGGACATGGAGCGAAAAGGCTTGAACCCGATTCCCCGGAAGCCCGACTGCAAGATCCTGTTCGGCCTGGGGCCGGGGAATTTCGGCCTGCTGGCCCCCAGCCTCAAGGTGATGAGCGTCCTGGCCTACCGCTCGCGGCTGGAGCTGACCGGACTTTTCGGCAAAGACCCCGGGGAAAAAAACCGCCGCGTGCAGATGGAATCAGTCGCCCTCCCCGTCGAATCCTGGGAGCCGGAGAGAATCGTCTGTCATCTCCCCGGGCCCGAGATAGAATCTGCCGGCGAGGTCACGGTGATCAACCGGGGGCGTCTCAGCAACTCCCGGTGGCTGACGCGCTGGACGGGAACGGTCCAAATCAACAGAAGCTCGGATGAGGGGCGGCTCCACCTCATCGCCGATTTTTTTCTTGTCTTCGCCTCCGATCCCTGGCCCTACCGGGAACGGGCCGGCGACAAGCCGGTCGACAACAAGTATTGGACCATCTCCAGCATGGCCGGCTCGACTTGCATGTGGAACGCCTCGGGCGAGGTCTCTGGGGTGGTCAATTACCAAAACCAGGTGGTTGAGCGATGGACCGGAAAGGGCAGTCCGCGGATCGTGCTCGACTGGTCTCTTTTGCCGAGCCTCGATGGGACTTTCGAGGTCGGGGGGGTTCCTTTCCGGGGGAACACGCTGGCCGTCGATTTCGTCATCCTGGACCAATTCACTAAGATGAGCCAAAGGTCTCCGGCCCCCGTTCAATTGGGCCGCTACACCCCCAAGGAGAGCGACAACTGCACCGTGTTCTGGGAGCCCGACAGGGAATTCAACTTTCCCAACGGTCGGATTGCCGTCGGGGACAACGACCAGGATGTCATCACCTGGTCGGCCATGACGGCAAGCCACCGCATGCCGAAGGATCGCCCGCGCTGATGTTCCTTAAAGCCTGGGAGATCTGTACGCCGTCCGAGAGGGCTGAGACCGACGGACGGCCGTTGACCGCGCTTACCAGCGGTCGGTGCGGAACGGAGCGGCCGGCAATCCTTCCTTGTTGAACAGGTTGGGCACGGCCATCTGCTGCCAGCCGAAGCGGACCGCCCGGGGCGCCGTCACTCGGGGGCTGCGTACGACAACCGTCGGGCCGTCGATCTCGGCCATCGCCTTGTAGAAGATGTGATCGTCCCCGGCGATCTCAAACCATTTCAGAGCCGGCCCGTCGCCGATCATGAGGCCGCTCCCCACCGAATCGAAGGAGATACGGATCTTTCCGTCTTCCACGGCCATCGATTTGTATAACGGGCCGGAGCAGACCAGGCCCGTTTCCCCGTAAGTCCGGGCCCGGGCCAAGAGGGCCAGGCGCAGGCCGACTTCTTTCTTGTTGCGGGGGTGGATGTCCATCAGGTCGGTGACGTCGGTGATCACGGCCATCCCGGTATTGGACAGCCTCAGGACGTTGGCCTGGGCCTCCCAGAGCAGGGGCAGGCGGAGGAAATCGGGGACATCGCCGTCGGGAGCCTCGCGGTTGTAGGGGTAATAATACGGCGCGATCTGGACGTAATAGAACGGGAAATCGCCCTCCTGCCAGACCTCGCGCCAGCCCCGGATCAAGGCCTCCATTTTCTTTTCATAGGCCAGGCCGTCGTTGCGGTTGTTCTCGCCCTGGTACCAGATGGCCCCACGGATGGCGAACGGCACGAGCGGGTGGATCATGCCGTTGTAGAGGGCGGTCGGCGTCTGGGGCGAATCGAAGGGATTGTCCGGTTCGACGGGCTTGGCCGGGATTGGCCCCCCTCCGGCCAGGGCCTGGCGGATGTCGCGGACCCAATTGTCCCAGGCAGGCAGCGTCTGGGCCAGGGCCGTCCGGTAGGCGGCCATCTTCTTTTCCGCAGCGGCCAGATACGGCTTCGTCTCCGGGACGGCGGCGAAGCCGGTGGGCGGAGTCCAGGGCTCGATATCCGTCCCGCCCCAGGCCGATTCGATGAGGCCGACGGGCACGCCCAGCCGGTTGTGCAGCTCCAGGCCGAAATAATAGGCGATGGCCGAAAAGGGAGCTGCGGTTTTGGGCGTGCAAAGCGTCCATTTGGCCTCAACGTCGGAAAGCGGCGCGGCCGAAGTCTTTTTGGGCACGTTGAACAGCCGGATCATGGTGTCGTCGGCCCGCAGGACTTCCGGCGTCGGGCTGAAGGTCGAGGCCAGCCACATCTCCATATTGGATTGGCCCGAACAGAGCCAGACCTCGCCGGACAGGATGTCCTTCAGAACGAGGGGCGCGCTTTTCGATCCGGCGACCGTTAATTCCAGGGCGCCGCCGCCGGCTTTGACGGCAGGCAGGACGACCTGCCAGCGGCCGTCCGGGCCCGTCGTCGCCGTCGCCTCAAGGCCGGCCAAACGGATCGTGACCGCTTCTTGCGGGACCGCCCAGCCCCAAATGGTGACGGGCTTATCCCGCTGAATGACCATATGATCGCCGAACACGGCCGGCAGGCGGATGGCCGCCCCGGCCGATGCGGCGAATAAAATTCCGATCGCCAGGGCCGACATGATTTTAAAACAAGGCCTCGCTGGTGTCCTCATGAGTCAGTTCTCCTCTCAGACAAGATCGTCCATAATTTATTTTTTTTCGTCCCCGCCTTGAGGAAGGGATTGTCGGCCGCTTCGTCCATGATCGTCGTGGACGGTCCGTGGCCGGGATAGACCCAGGTCGTCACCGGCAGGGACAATAACTTCCGCCGGATGGCCGCGACCAGCTCCGCTTGGCGGGTGCTGCGCTCCCCCTCCGAATTCCCGTAAGGCTTGCCGATCGAACCCTTGAAGAGAGTGTCCCCGGAGAGGAGATTGTCGCCGGCCAGGAAACAAACGCTGCCCGGTGTATGGCCGGGAGTGGCGATCACCAGGACCGTGAGGCTGCCGAAGACCGCCGTCGAATCCCCCTCCAGCCATTCCTCGGGCCGGTTCTCGGCCGGAGTGAAAAGCTCCGCGTCGGCGCACGGTCCGGCGATCTTGACCTTGTACAGATCGGCGAAATGGCGGCCTCCTCCGACATGATCGTCATGCGCGTGCGTATAGAGGATCTTGCGTACGACCAGCTTTTTTTGGGCCACGTAAGCGGCGATCCGCGGATCGGCCGCTCCCGGATCGATCAGGACGGCGTCGCCCGTGGCCGGGTCGGACAGGACATAAGCATTTTCGGAGAACGGGTCCCTGGTGTCGCCGGCGTTGACGATGAATTTCTTGACGACATAATCCGCCCCGCCCGCGGCCCGGACCGAAACCGCCAGGAGGACGAGGACCAAGAAAAACCGCGCGGTCCGGCCGGTCACGCTTCCTCGATGACTTTCCAGCCGGCCGCATCGGCCAGCGCGTGGACGGGCTCCTTCAGGTCACCGTAGGCCGTGACGCGGTGCCAACCCCAAATGTCCCACATCGTGAACAGCTTTTCGAGGTCTCCGACGGGCTCAGCCACGAGCTTCGTCCGGCAGGCCCGGTCGTCGGGATCGTTGCCCGCGGAAACGGCCTGATGGAACAGGATCTCCCGGCGCTCCTGGGACAACTGGATGGACGTCGTCATATATCCGGCCGGCAGGAGCGAACGGACGGAGGCGCCCTGACGGTCCTCGGAATGGGTCAGGATCTGGAAGGGATTGGCCGCGCCGCGAGGGCCGAACGGCTTGTTGGAGGCCACACAGTGGGCATAGATGATCCGGCGTTTGGCCGTATCGATCACGGGATCGGAAATGTACCCGGGCCGGCCCTGGGTCAGGGTCGTCCAGGTGACCAGGGACGCCGCCGAGGCGACGTCGCATTCGCATCCTCCGACCAGCCCTTCATTGAGCAATTCGTGGAAACCCAGACAGGGATAGGCATGGATATGTCCGCCATAAAAACCGCCCAGGCAGTTGATGGTGATGGCGTTGGCGCCGCGTTTTTTCATGACCGCTTTTTGGGCCAGGTACATGGCCGCAGAATTTTCGATCTCGGCCCGCCCGACGCCCTCGACCAGCGCCGCCGTCCCGATCCAACGGTCGGCCACGGCCTTGGCCTCGGCCTTGTCGGCCGCGGCCCAGGCGGCATTGAGCTCGGCAAAGGGGACGTAATCGACGGGAATGCCCAGAACTTCGGTCGACGGCTGGGTTTCGGGTCCGCGGACGGCCAGGATGCGGGACGCTTTCAGGCGGCGCAGACATTCCGCGGGGGCGAGCGCTTCGACCCGGTCGGCCGCCACGGCCAGGCGGCCGGGCCGCGGAGTCCGCTCGATTCTCAGCCGGGTCACGGCCGCGGCGAAATCAAAACCGGGCCCGCCGGCCTTGGCCGCCGCGAACAGCTTGACGGCCTCGGCCAGGTCGGCGATGTTCGAGGAGGCCATGAAGCCCAGGTTGCGGGTTTTGGCCCGCAGGAAGGCGGCCGAGTAGACGAGCATGCCGCCGCTCCCGCCGAACTGGAAATCGGCGTAGAGGACGGGCTTGTCCGTCTTGGCCAGGACTTGGGCGACGCGGTTCCAGCAATTCATCTGGTAGACGAGATAGCCGTCCACCGCCCCGCCCTTATCACCGTCGGCGATCTTCTGGGACTGTTCCTCTCCCGTGGCCAGGGTCGGAATGAATTCGCATTCGGGACGGCGCCGGGCCAGCTCGGCATTGATGCGGTCCATGACCGGGACGAAATCGAAGCCCTTGTTGGGCCAGTCCGGCCCTTCCTGTTGAGGGCCGTGCAGGGCATACACGACGCGGATTTTCAGCTTGCCCGCGCCCGGATTCAGGCGGGAAGCGGCGTTCAGCCAGCTCGGCGTTCCGGCCAGGCCGGCCGCTCCGGCGCAGGCGGCGCATCCGGCTAAAAAGCGCCGTCTGCTCAACCCCTGGTGATGGGCGCAGCCGACGGGAAGATCGAAGTTCGAATTTTTTCCGCTCATCGTTCTCTCCTTGAAGGATGAAGAAGGAAAGGTCCGGCCGTCAGGCCTTGCCCAGGACCATGGCCAGGAGGGCCATCCGCACGTACAGGCCCATCTCCATCTGGCGGAAATAGGCCGCCCGCGGATCGTCGTCGAAGGACATGCTGATCTCGGTCAGGCGCGGGAGCGGGTGCATGACGATCATCTCCCGCTTGGCCGCCTTCATCACCTCGGGAGTGATGACGAACGCCTCCTTGACTTTTTCGTACACGGCCACGTCCTCAAACCGCTCCTTCTGGACGCGCGTGACATAGAGGACGTCCGTTTCGGGCAGGACTTGGTCGAGGCTCGAATATTCTTTTTGGGGGATGCCCTTCCCGGCGACCTCGTCGATCACCTCCTTGGGCATGCGCAGGATATCGGGCGAAACGTAATTCAGCGTGATGCCCGTGAAGCGGGTCAGGAGCCGGGCCAGGGAATGGACGGTCCGCCCGTATTTCAGGTCGCCCAGCATGGTCACGGTCAGATTGTCCAGCCGGCCCAGTTCCTCGCGGATGGTGAAGCAGTCGAGCAGGGCCTGGGTCGGGTGCTCGCCCACGCCGTCGCCGGCGTTGATGACCGGCTTGCCGGCGTGCTGGGCGGCCAGGGCGGCCGCGCCGACCTCGGGGTGGCGGATGACGATGACGTCGGCGTAGCTGCCCAGGGTCCGGACGGTGTCGGGCAGGCTCTCGCCCTTGGCCACGGACGAATAGCGCACCTCGTTGATGGGGATGACCGCTCCGCCCAGCCGCTGCATGGCGGCCATGAACGAGGACGAGGTGCGGGTCGAGGGCTCATAGAACAGGTTGGCCAGGATCTTGCCCTTGAGCAGATCGAACGTGCCGATCCGCGCGACCATGGTCCGCATTTCGTGGGCCACGCCGAAGACGTATTCCAGGTCGGCCCGGCTGAACTGTTTGACCGAAAGGATGTCCTTCCCGTACCAGGGCGCCATCTTGTAGTCGCCGAGAGGCAGGTAGGGACTCTTGGATTTGGTCGGCATGGGACCTCCTTGTCCGAAGGCAAGGGAAACTATATTCCGCGGCCGGGAGGGTGTCAATCAGGAGGGCTCGGGGGTGGGAGGGAAAAAGGTCGGCGGGTGACACAGCCCCCGATATACCGTTCGCGCTCGATTTGTTGTCGGGCGGTTCGGGTAGCCCGGGTCAAAACACACGGATTTTCCCCGGCGAGGAAAATCCGCTCCGACGCTCCTCCTTCGCTCTCCTACTCATCTATGGATACCATATTCGATGAGTAGGAACCGTGCCCGCTCAGTCGTCGCACGGGTTTCGACCCGGGCTACCCGAACCACCGCATCCTTCAATCCTGCGCGAACTGCACTTTCGTCGGGTCACCCGCCGAGATTTTTTTCCAGCTTAGCGGCCCGCCGCTTGCTTGTGCGACCGGGCGATGCGGCGGATGATCGGACCGGCGAAGGGAACCCGCGGAAGCGCGGCCAGGATCTTATTCTTGAGGCCGGGAATGCAGACGGATTTTCCCCGGGCCAGGGCGCGGAGGGACTTGTCGATCACCTCCTCGGCCGACATCCACAGGAAACCGGGAATGGACGAATCTTTCAATTTTTCGAACTCGGGCGCATCGTGGAATTCGGTGTGCGTGAAACCGGGGCAGAGAACCTGCAGGCGGACACCCGTGCCCCGCAATTCTCGGCCGAGGACCCGGGAAAAAACTACGACCCAGGCTTTCGTCGAACCATACAGGGCGCTTCCTGGCAACACGAAGAAGGCGGCCACGGAGCCGAGGTTGATCACGGCGCCGCGCTGGCGCTCGACCATCTGGGGCAGGACGGCGCGTGTAAGACGCGCTGTGGCCACGACATGGACATGGATCATGTCCGCCGCCTTGGCCGTGTCGATTTGATAAAAAGCCCCGCCTCCACCGAAGCCGGCGTTGTTGACAAGGAGGGTCAGGTCGGTCCGGGCCCGGATCCCTTCCTCCACGTGGATGATTCCGGCGTCCGTGGACAGATCCGCGGGAAGGATCTCGGTCCGGATGCCGAAGCGTTGGCTCAATTGACCGCCCAGCGTCCGCAGGCGGTCTTCGCGGCGGGCCACGAGAACGAGGTTATATTTCAGCGCCGCCAGGTGGTGGGCGAATGTCGCGCCCAGGCCGCTCGAGGCGCCCGTGATCAGGGCCGTTCCGGGGGAGAGTTGGCCGCTCATATCGTTATCATAACAAAAAAACGAGGCGCCCTCTTCATAGTTCTCAGAGTTCGCGGACGAGAGCCCCCCAGCGCTTGTCGACCTTGAATCCCTTGTGGATGAAGAAATCGGGCAGAAAGAAATTGGTCAAAATGAGGCTGACTCCGGACCCGGCCATCCTCTGGGCGAAATCATCGACCATGGTCCCGCCGAGCCCCCGGCCCTTCAGGTCTCCGGCGACGACGATGCCGTCGATGAAGGCCGCGTTCTTGAACATCATCCGGAAGCACAACCCGCCGACCACCTGTTCCCGAGAGTCGCGCAGAACATAATGACGGTCCTGCTCGGAGATCGATTTGGGATAGTTTTCCTTGAAGAACAGCCGATAGAGCCGGCCGATCTCGGCCGGATCGAACGTTTCTCCGAAACTGTAGGAGTCGCCCCGAACGTCGGCCAGCGTCGATTGGACGATGACCCGCTTGCGGCCTTCGTCCCCGGTGGTCAAAATGTCCAGCTTCCGGCTCCGGGCCAGGCGGGGGAAGACCATTTTGCCGAAAACCAGCCGATCCGATTCGTCGAGAAGGGCGGCCTGCAGATCGGACAGTTCAAGCAACTGGACGGCCGGCCGCTGCAAATCCAGTGACATTTTTTCCAACAGTTTGTCGAAAGCCGACAGGACGGGCGCCTTGGCCCCGGCGAAATAGGTGTGCCGGTAAAGATGATAGCGGGCGACCTCGGGGTAGCGGTCGAGCCGGTAAAGCCGGAAGAATTCCCGGACCATCCGTTCCCTCTCGTCCGCATCCTCGGAGCCGCTCTGCAACTGCCATTCCTTGTACCGGGCGATGGCATTCAAGGCAGCCAGGGGAATCATGGCGTTGGCCCGGAAATCCGCCAGGTAATCCTGGAGCGCCCGGCCCAGGGGAACGCCGTTCGATCCGAGAAGCGGCTGGCGAACCAAATCCTCCTGCAGGGCGTTAAAAAAAATCGCCGCCTCGGCATACCCCAAGGCCTCGTAACAGGCATCGAAAATCCAGGCCGCGTCCAACTGGCCGCGGCTCCAGGGATAATGGGCCTCGCACTTGCGGTAAAAATTGATCAGCAAGGGCCGGACGAGGGAGAGCGTATCGGTGTAGGCCGTCCGGCCGGCCAGGGAGTGGATCATCGGTTCTTCGCGAAAGTCGGCCTGGGGGACCATGACGTTGGTGGGGGCGGGCAGGCCGGGCACGAGGCGCGACGAGGCGTATTGCCAGCCTTTGAAAAAAGCCGAGAGACCCTCGATGAACAGCTTGCGCCAGGCGCCGGGGACGGGATCGGGGCCGTCCGACCCGCGTTCCGCAGCAAAAAGCCGGATTCGTTCCCAGACATTGAGTTCGCTGGAATAGAAAATGGCCAGGGCGCCGCGATCGGGGCGGAAGGCGCCGATCAGCGGCAGGATGGGCCGTCCGAGGGGATAGTCGGCGATGGCCAGGTGCCAATAGACGGACTCGATTTCCGCGGGCGTCCCCAGGTCCGTCCCCAAAACGAGCCGGAGATCATAATGGCGCCCGTCCCGCATGTTGATGCTGACCCGGACGCTCGGACGGCCGCCATATTCGGGAAGGCGGGACACCCAGAGGCCGCCGTCGGCGATGCCGCGGGGATCGAAATCGTCGGCGTCGAAAACGAGCTCGATCGACTGGGCGAGAAACGTCCGATCGGCGAGAAGGACCCGGATCCGGCCGGCCTCGGCCGCGGACAGCCCGTCGTCGAAAACGAGGCGCCTCTCCAATTCCCCGGCGTCCAGCGCCGGGATCCGCCCGGACAGGCTTTCCTCGGCGGCCGCGTTCAGCTCCATCCAGAGGGTCTCCGCCGCCCGCGACAATTCGGGATCGGCGCGATGGAGGATCCAGGCGGCCAGCTCGGCCCGGACGCTGCGGAAGAACTCAGGATGGTAATGGGCGAAATCGACGAACAGCCGCAGGATCCCGCGCAGTTGGACGCGCGTGGCCTCGGGAGCGGGCCAGGCCAGTTCCTCACGATAGGCGCACATGCGCCGGCGCACGGCGTCGAAACGGCCCTGTTGTCCGAGGGGCGACGAGGCGATCATCTCGATCGAGGCTTGGCTAAGAAACGTGCGCCCCGAATGGAGAAACGACATCAGGGCCTGATTGTAGCCGGGATTGGGCTCGTCCAGGAGGAGGATCCGGTAGGCCGCGCAGCGGACCGCCTCCGCGGGATGACGGGACAGGGCCTCCAGGCGGCGCCGGATCACCTCCGCCGTGCGCAGCTCGGGCGCGGCCAGTTCACGCTCCAGAGAATCCAGCGCGGCCAAGGCCGCCGCGTCGTCCGCCAGAAGCGCGGCTGAAACAAGGGCGTTCACTTGGGCCAGACGGGCGTCCAGAAAACGCCCCCTTTTCGGGATCTCGTCGTCCGCGTAAATCCGCAGGCGCGGATCGGGGAGCCGGACGGAGTCGAGGGCCGGGTCCAGGGGGACGTCCCATCCGGTTTTGCACGGGCTGAAACGGACCAGGGCGGGATTGCCCAGCCACAGCCGGGGCTGGCGGGCGAAATAGCCCAGGTCCACGACCGGGGCGGGGAGCGCATACTCGAGATCGCCGATCGTCCATCCCGGCGCCCCTTCCCCTTTGATGATCGTCAGCTTGAGCTTGCGGTTGGAATCGAAAAGGGAATCCCCGACGAAAAAGATCTCGTCTTCGAGGATGCCCAGATCGCGAAAGAACCAGATCGGAATGCGGACGCGGACGTCGCCGCGGTCAAGTTCGATGTAATTCCTTTTATAGAGGTCCTCGATTTCGGCGGCGAAATGGGCCTCGATGGTCTTGCGATTGAAGGAGCCCTTGGGCGTCAATTCGCCCCGCTGGCCGTCGAAATCGCGGTCCAGGAGGGCGAAATTGACGACGCGCTCGTAGGGGGCGAGGTCGAGGTTGGCCGCCCCGACAATGCGCCGATAGTAGGCGCGTTCGGTGTCCGCGGCGAGGGCCGCCTGGAGCACCTCGTCGTCGTGATCGGGGACGATGAACAGGACGTTGGTGGGCCGGCCGTCGCCGACAAGGAAGGTCCGCTTGAAGCCGGGCACGCCGATGAACTTGTTTTCGACCTTGAGCGGGGCGATCGTTTCGCCGCGCGTGTTCTTGTAGATGTCCTTGAGCCGGTCGACGATCTGGTAATACCCGTTGGGCAGGACCTTGAAAACGTCGCCGGTCGAGAGCCAATAGTCCGAGGCGGCGTCGACGGGGTACGGGATGAGCGCCCCCGGGCCGGCGTCATCGAGATAGCGGGCGATGTAATCGCCGCGGACCTGCAGCTCCCCGGCCGGGCTGAGGCGGGCTTCGACCCCCGGCAGGGGCCGGCCGTGAGTGTTGTCGACGTATTCCCCGGGGACGGTCATGGTGATCCCGCCCGTGCCCTCGGTCATCCCGAATCCGCTGGCCAGGAGAACGCCGTGTTTCTCGAAGAAGCGGAAAACCTTGGCGTCCAGATATCCGGCGGCCGACAGCCCCCAGCGCAGTCTCGACCCCAGGACGCCGGCCAGGACCGCGGCGGAATCGACCTCCGGGCCGGCCGCTCCGAGCGCCTCCAGGCAGCGTTCGTGCAGCTGAGCCCAGCGGATGGGGACGCTGATGAATCCCGTCGGACGAACTTTGGGGAAAAGAGCGAAGAGCGTTTCCGCGGAGGTGTTTCCCGGGAAGACGTACGTGCCGCTCCAATAGATCGCCCCCAGCAATTCCAGGTAGCGGCCGAAGGTGTGGAAAAAGGGGAGAAAACTCAGGAACACTTCGTCCCCGCCCACCTCGGGCAGGGCGGCCGCCCGGGCGAACCGCTTGGCCGTGAGCTGATAAATCGAGAAGGACACCCCCTTGGGGCGGCCGGTGCTGCCGGACGTGAACATGACCGTGGCCGTTTCGTTCAAGGCCAGGCGCCGGCGCGAAGCGAGAAGACGCTCGACATCGGCCCGGCCCATGGTTTTGCACAGCGCGTCGAGAAAACGCGCGTCCGTGGATTCGCCGGCCGCCTGGTCGAGGACGACGATGGTAAAGGGCGCGGCCGTCCGGGTCCGGACCTCCTCGAGCAGGCGCCGGCGGGCCGGCGTGTCCGTCACGGCGATAGTCACGCCGAGGTGGTTGAAGATGTCGATCAGGCTGTCCGGGCCGAAGTGGATATTGAGCGGCGAGTCCAGGATGTCATAGAAGAGGCAGGCCAGATCGGCGCAGGCGCTGGAGAGGCTGTTCTCGGAAAAAATCGCCACCCGAGGCGGCCGGCCGTCGGCCTCGCCCAAGAGAAGAAACGCGGCCGCGATCTCGCGCGTCGTCCGCTCGACCTGTTCGTAGGTCCATTGCGGGGGAATGGGCGCGGACATGTCTTGAAAGAGGACCTTGGCCGGATGGGCCAGAACGCGGGCGCGAAAGAGATCGAGCAGGGAATAGCCGGAATTCCGGATGAGGCGGAAAGCGGCCTCCGCCCAGCGGCCGCGGAGCCCGGCTGTTTTGAGGCCCCGGAGAAAAGCGCTTTTTCCGGTCTCGCCCAAAAGACGGTGGACGGCCGCCCGGTCCTCCCCTTCCCAAGGCCCGCGTCCGGCCAGGGTTTCCAGGGCGCTCAGCACGGCCGGGGCCGTCTGGCGAGGATCGGCCTCGCTTCCGGAGGCGGACCAATCGGCCAAGCTTTGAAGGGCGTGAAGCATATCGTCGGTCATGGTCTCGCTCGAATATTCCATTTTAAGCCCCTCCCGGGGAAAAGGGAAATTCTTCCGGAAAAAATGTAAAATGGGCACGGACGTGAACCGTGACCGAATCCGAACAAATCCCGCCTGGCGGCTTCACCCCTTCGCCGCGCCGTTTTCCCATCCTGCTGGCCCTCTTCGCCGCCAGCGGCTGCGCCGCGCTGATCTATGAGATCGTCTGGTTCCAGATGCTCGAGCTCGTCATCGGCTCCACCGCCCTCTCCCTGGCCGTCCTGCTCGGGACGTATATGGGCGGAATGGGACTGGGCAGTCTCCTGCTTCCCCGTTTGGTCCCGGAGAGGCGCCACCCCCTGCGTGTATACGCCGGACTCGAACTCATTATCGGCACGATGGGCCTTCTCCTGCTATTGGGGATGCCGCTCATCGGCCGGCTCTATGCCTGGGGCGCCGGTCCGGGGAACGCCGGCCTGCCGCTTCGCGCCCTCGTCGGCGCCGTCTGCCTTCTCTTGCCGACCATGGCCATGGGCGCGACCCTGCCCGCCGTTTCGCGCTGGATCGAGACGACGCCGCGGGGCGTGTCCTGGATGGGATACCTCTACGGCGGCAACACCCTGGGCGCCGTGGGCGGCTGTCTGCTGGCGGGGTTTTATCTTTTAAGGGTCCACGATATCGCCGTCGCCACGCTGACGGCGGCGGCGCTCAATGCGGCCGTGGCCGTTCTCGCGCTGGCCATGGCTGCTCGAAATCCCATCACCGCGCCGGCCTCCGCGCCCGAAGCCCGATCGGTTTCTCCGGAACGGGGCCAGGGGGCCATCCTGGCGGCCATCGGCGTGTCCGGTTTCTGCGCCTTGGGGGCGGAGGTCATCTGGACGCGCCTGCTTTCGCTGATGCTGGGCGGGACGGTCTACGCCTTCTCCATCATCCTGGCCGTTTTTCTGGCCGGATTGGGCATCGGCAGTTGGATCGGTTCGGCCGCGGCCCGCGGATCATCCTCGCCCCGCCGCGCCCTGGCCGTCTGCCAGGCGCTCCTGACCGCCGGGATCGCCTGGACGGCCTTCCTGCTGGCCAAGTCCCTGCCCTTCTGGCCGATCAACACGATGTTGTCCCGCAGCCCCTGGTCCATCTTCCAATTGGATCTGGTCCGCTGCCTCTGGGCGGTCTTCCTCCCGGCCTGCCTGTGGGGCGCCAGCTTCCCGCTGGCTTTGGCCGCCGTGGTTCCGCGCGGCCGGGACGCGGCCCGGACGGTGGGGCGCGTCTACGCCTCCAACACGGCGGGCGCGATCCTCGGCTCGATTCTCTTCAGCCTTCTCCTCATCCCCCGCCTGGGCACGCCGAATGCCCAGCGCCTGATCATCTTTCTTTCCGCCGTCGCCTGCGTCATCGCCCTGGCGCCGCTCCGGCGCGCCGAAGCTTCCTCCGGAAGCGGAAGCGCGCCGGAGCGGGGCGACCCCGGCTTCGGGACGGGCGACGCCGTCCTGGGCGGGACGGCCCTCCTCCTGGCCGTCGCCCTGGCTTGGAGCGTACCCAAGCTGCCCTGGGAGCTCGTGGCCTGGGGACGGAGCCTCCCGATGCGCACGGCGCCCGCCCAGGCGCTCTACGTCGGCGAAGGGATGAATTCGTCGGTGGCCGTCACCAAGCTGGAGGGCGGGATCCTGAACTTCCACGTCGGCGGCAAGGTCGAGGCCTCCAGCGATCCGACGGACATGCGCCTGGAACGGATGCTGGGGCATCTCCCGGCCCTGCTCCACCCCCGGCCGAAATCGGTGCTCATCGTCGGCTGCGGCGCGGGCGTCACGGCCGGCACGTTCACCACGTATCCGAGTGTCGAGCGGATCGTCATCTGCGAGATCGAACCGCTCATCCCCCAAGTCGTGGCCCGCTTTTTCGGCCTCGAGAACCACGGCGTCCTCGACGACCCTCGGGTGCGGGTGGTCTTCGACGACGCCCGCCATTTCATCCTGACGACCCGGGAAAAATTCGACATCATCACCTCCGATCCCATCCACCCCTGGATCAAGGGATCGGCGGCGCTCTACTCGCGGGAATATTTCGAGATGGGCCGGTCCCATCTCAACCCGGGCGGGCTGATCACCCAATGGGTCCCGCTCTACGAGAGCACGCCGGACACGGTGAAGAGCGAGCTGGCCACGTTCTTCAGCGTCTTCCCGGGCGGCTCGATCTGGGGCAACGACATCGACGGCATGGGCTATGACGTCGTCCTGCTGGGCCAGGAGGGCCCGCTTCTCGTCGATCTGGACGCTCTCGAAGCGCGCCTGGCCCGGCCCGATTATCAGGCCGCGGCCCGATCGCTGACGGACGTCGGCTTCACCTCCGCCTTCGGGCTCTTCTCGACCTATGCCGGCCAGGCCCCCGATTTCCGGAGCTGGCTTGAGGACGCCGCCATCAACCGCGACCGCAATATGCGCCTGCAGTACCTGGCCGGCCTGGGACTGAACACGGCCCAGAGCGTCCGCATCTACGACGAGATCCTTCGCCGGCGGAAGTTTCCCGAGGGAATCTTCACCGGGCGGGACGACAAGATGGCCCTGCTCAAGGAGCTGATCGGCCTGAAATCGAAGTAACCGCCGGATCGCAGCCTGAGCGTCGGCCCGATTTACTACGGGGAGCAGTAAATATGTTACATAATCCTTACTGCTCCCCGAGTACTAGCCGGGCGATAAAGACATCCGACGTCAACTATATTTCGCCCGGCTTTGTATATTCCGCCCGGCTTAGTATTTTCCAAGTTTTCTCCCGAAGAAGTCCTCCGCGGCGTGGAAAACGCGGAGCCATTTGGCGAACACCAGGAAGTCGTGCACCTCGTCGGGAAAGACGATCAGCTCGTGGGGAACCGAACGGGCGCGCAGGAGTTGGACGAGGCCCGTCGTCTGGGAGAAGGCCACATTGCGGTCATCGTCGCCCTGGACGAGCAGAACGGGCGAAGTCCATTGATCGACGGTCGCGATGGCCGAGGCCTTGAAGGCCGTGCTGTTCGTGTCCAACGAATTGCCCCACAGGTGCACCCCGGCAATATCCACGCCGGCCTTGAAAATGTCGGAATTGCGCGACAGCCCCAAGGCCGTCAGCAGACCGCCGTACGACAATCCCCAGAGGCCGATGCGTCCGGGGTCCACGTCCGGCCGCGACTGCAGGTATTTGGCGGCGGCCAAAATGTCCTGGTATTCGGAGGACCCTCCGGCTCCGCGGTTCGGGGCCTGGCGGAAATCGCGGCCGTAGCCGATCCCGGATCGGTAATTGACGGAGATGACCACATAGCCGCGGTCGGCGAAGTATTGGTTCACCGCGTAGGCCAGGTGGTAGAAGAACATGTAGTGATAGCCGAGCAGCATCTGCCGGATGGGTCCGCCGTGGGTAAAGAGCAGGGCCGGACGCTTCTCGCCGGGGCGGATGTCGCGGGGCGTAAAGACCTGATTATGGAATTCCAAACCGTCCGCGGCCTTCAAGACGATGTTTTCCGGGACGACGTGCGCCGCCGAGGGAAAATCGGCAGGCAGATTGGTTTCGATGACCCGGGCCGCGCCTCCCGCGGCCGGGACGAGGGCGACCGCGCGCGGACGCCTCGCATCGGTGTAAAAGACCGCCACCTGCCCGCCCGAGGCGAGCGGGGCGGCCTCGGTCTCGATCCCCTCCCCCTTGGTCAGTTGGACGGGCGCGCCGCCCTCCATGGGCGAGGCCCAGAGATGGCGGCGGTCGATATCGCCGGCATTGGACGTATAGTAAAGGGTCCGGCAGTCGCCCGACAGGGCGATGAATTCGGTCTCGCCCTGTCCGGGCGTCAAGTCGACGGGCGCCGCGTCGAGCCCGCCCGAGACGGAAACGGCGAAATAATGGCGCCAATTGTTACGCTCCAGCTCGAAGATCAGGCGGTCGCCCGCCCAGAGGATGGAACGTAACACGCGGTACGCCGGATCGTTGAGCGGTTCCCGCCAAACCATTTCGCCCTCTCCGGTCGCCGCGTCCGCGGTCCAAAAGGTCAGGACCCGTCCGTCCGCAAATTTCGAGGCTTGGAATCCCGGTCCGGTGGCCGGGGCCGTCGCCTGGGCCGCCGCCCGGTCGGAAACGGCCTGGGCCAGCGCGGCGGCTGGAGGCGCTTCGGCCGGACGTCCGGCCCGCACTTCGGCCAGGGCCGCGGCGGTGATCTGGGCGAACGCCGAGCCGGGCCGCCGGATGAAGGCGACCCTTTTTCCGTCACCCGACCAGGACGGGCTCGTGTCCTTGTCTACGGACGGAGCCATGTACATGATCCGGCGCGTGGCGAATTCGTAAACGCCGATGAAGCCGTGGTCCTTGCGGTCGCTGACGAAGGCGATCCGAGTCCCGTCCGGGGAAAAGACCGGTCCGCCGTTCTTCCCCCACGTCCGGAAGAGCGGCCGGACATCGGTCCCGCTCGTTTTCGAGGGCTCCACGGCGGCGCCGTAAATCTGATCGTCTTTTTCATAGAGGACCAGACGGCCGTCGGGAGACAAGCGGGGATCGCTTCCGGCCGCGATCCGGAACGGTTTCGCCTCCCCCGTCCGGACCGCCCAGATCGCCTGTTCGCTTCCGTCGGGCGCCTGCGAAGGGTTGGCCACCCAGCCATCGCGGTTGGGATCGCTGCCGCGGACAAAAACCACGACCGCGCCGTCGTCCGAAAGGCGCGCGTTGGTCAACTCCGTCCCGTCATCGTTCAGAAAATTCGTCAGGCAAACGGGCCGGAATTCAGGAGCGGCGGCGGTATAGACGTTGCGCCGCCCGCGCTCGAACTCGAGCCAGGCGACGCGGTCGGCCTTTTTGGCGGAAACCAGTCCGTAGGCGAACGGGGCGCTCAGGATCTGCTCCAGGGTGAAGGTTTTGGGCGCCTGGGCGAAAAGGGAGCCCCCGGCCAGGACGACGAAAGCCAAAGCGGCGGCGAGAACGCGACGGGCAATGTTCATGTTCGACCTCCGGTGGAGATACACTACCGGCCGGCACTAGGGGAAGTCAAGACGCGGCTAGGTGCGAGTCGATGGGACGAGGGGCATACGGGAGAAAACTCGCTCGTTTTCCCCGGCGAGGAAAACTCGCTCCGACACTCCTCCTCCGCTCCCATACTCATCGGGCCGGACCTAAGCCCGATGAGTATGGTCCTTGCCCGCTCCGTCGTCGTACGGGTTTTCTCCCGTATGCCCCTCGTCCCATCGAATTTGAATTTAGCCGCTCCACGATCCGGAAATTTCGAGACTTCACCCTTTTCTCTTGAAAAGGGATTGTGTCCCTGGAATTTCCCGGTCAAACCGTCCGACGGTCGACGCGGGGGACGGGGCGCGAAGCCCGCTCAGTCCGATTCGGCCGGAGGGGGTGCGGGAACGTCCTCGCCGAGGATCGGCTGGATCTCCCCCTCGGCCCCGGACTTTTCCCGTTCCAGGCGTTTTTTCCGTTTCTCTTCCTGCTTTTGCAGCCGGGAAATCTCGCGGTTGCGTTTGGCGCTTTTATAAGCTCGGTTTTTCTTGGGCACAGAACCTCCTTCCTCTCGCGGCAAGCTCCATCATATCATAGTCCGCCGCCCCGCGTCGCCTCCGATCGGCCGTCCAGGGTTGAAGTTTTCGTTCCCCCCGCGGCGCCGGACGGGCGCCGGGCCGAAATAGAGAGGGGGCGGCTCGGGAGAACCGCCCCCTCGTGGTTTCGAAAATTCGTGGAAAATCAGAAAGAAAGCGTCGAGACGGCTCAGTAGCGCCGTCCGCCGCCGCCGCCGCCGAAGCCGCCGCGGCCGGAACCGCCGCCGAAGCCGCCGCTGCGGGGCCGGTCGGTCCGGGGCTTGGCCTCGTTGACCGTCAGGGCGCGGCCTTTGAGGTCCTTGCCGTTGAGGGTGGCGATGGCGCGATCGGCCTCTTCCTTGTTGGGCATCTCGACGAAGCCGAAGCCGCGTGATTCGCCGCTGAACTTGTCCTTGATGACCGAGGCGGTTGAAACGGCGCCGAAAGCGGCGAACGTTTCCTTGAGATCCGACTCCGTCACGCTGAAAGCCAGGTTGCCGACATAAATGTTCAAACTCGTCTCCTTTGACGATGGATGAGTCCCGGATGGCACCGGGGCTCTCCTTGAAAAATGTAGATAAAGGAGAGGAGTATGCGACCGATCAGGGCCCGTGCCCCTTCCTTTAATCTAGGAGCGTCATTTTACCACCAAAATTCTGAGAAAGCAAGGCAAGCGGTTTTTTTGGGCCGCCGGCCGGTTCAGCCCGGATGAGGTTACTAAGCCGGGCGGAATATACAAAGCCGGGCGAAATATAGTTGACGTCGGATGTCTTTATCGCCCGGCTAGTACTCGGGGAGCAGTAAGGATCATGTAACAAATTTGCTGCTCTCCGTAGTAGTTGACCCCGGATGTCTTTGTCGC